>ENA-OOZQ01000027-OOZQ01000027.1-human-gut-metagenome-genome-assembly--contig:-NODE-27-length-136376-cov-3.162279_pt1 | contig 136376 bp, 107 predicted proteins | sample MGYA00241188_ERZ501399 | MGnify/ENA primary metagenome ERZ501399 (study PRJEB25962, sample SAMEA2042658) | human gut metagenome | biome: human gut; feature: human-associated habitat; material: faeces... | reverse complement strand
ATTGCGGGTAAAGCAATAAAGCAACAAATATTCATACTATATCGCGTTAAATTATGGAAAAACACTTTATTTTCCATTTGATAGTAATAAGTAGCACGCGGAATGAATACAGCGCTTAAAGAAGTAATTAAAGTAATCACGACTTCAATGGCTTTAATGCCTACAGAATAGGAGCCGACTTCTTTTTTTGTAGGATCCATTAATCCTAAAATAAACGAATCATTTTGATTATAAAGCGTCAAAACAATGGATAAACCAAAGACAACGACCAAAGGTTTTATATAAGATTTGAGTTGATAAGGTCTTGTCTTTTTAAAAGAAATATGTCGATGTAAGAAAAATAAATTCAAAAATACGGTAATATAAGTCGTCATACAGGCAAAGAATGCATATAAATAAATTTGCTCCTCAAAGGGACGAACTATACCATTCTCAGGAAGTTTAATATATAAAAGGATTAATAAAGCAGAGGTTGCTAAAGCAAGAATTGAGCGGAAAGCTGTATAGTAATGTTTTTCTAAAGCAATATAAATCCATTCAAACGAGAAAGCACCGACTAAAAAATTTGTGGAAAGAAGGAAAATCAACGCGCGATTTTTCCATAATTCGCCTTGACTGGCGACCATGATAGTCACCATGAGACCAAAAGATAACAAAGTTAGAATTGCTTGAATTAGAAAGAATTCTTGTGCTTTATGAGATAGAGCTTCTTTATCATCACGAACTTTTGTACATTCACGAATCGCAATCGTGGGAATTCCTAGTTTAGCTAAGGTTAAAAAATAATAAACAAAGGTATTGGCCCATGTATATGTTCCCATTCCTGCATCACCTAAGGCTCTACACGCGAAAGGAAAAGATATAAAGGAAAGAATTGTGACTGTGATGGTTCGAATCATATGAACGATGACACTATAACGGATATTGTTATTTTTCATAAAGCCACACTCCTTTCTATACATTTTACCATTCTTCGTTTTAAAAGTGTATTTTTTTCATGGTAATTTATCTTTTTGATTAAGCCTTTTCTAAACTATGATATACTATTATTTGAGGAAATTTCTTATGAAGATTTTAGCCATTTGTCAACACTATAGTCCAGAGCCATTTGTTGTTTCAAAATTCATGGAACAACTTGTTTTGCTTGGCCATGAAGTGCATGTGGTCACTGGATTTCCTAACTATGGCTATAATCGAATTATGGATGGATATAATGGAAAAAAAGAAATGGATGAAGTCATCAATGGTGTATATGTTCATCGAGTGAAAATTTATCCTAGAAAAAATAGCAAACTTTCTATTTGTAGAAATTATCTTTCCTTTTGGAGAAACTCCAAAAAGTATGTTCGAAAACTAGATGATTCTTTTGATGTGGTTTTTACGATGACACTATCGCCTGTTATTGCAGCAGCAAGTGCGAATCTCTATGCGAAAAAATATAAAAAACCATTACTTCATTATTGTGTTGATTTGTGGCCAGAGTCTTTAGTGATTACCAAAATCATTCGTCCTCGTGGACTTGCTTATAATTTTTTCTATAAGTGGAGTAAAAGTATCTATCAAAGAGCGGACAAGATTCTCGTTTCTTCACCTTCTTTTCTAACCTATTTCAAAGAAGTCCTTCATTTAGAAGAAAAAGAGTATGATCTTCTTTATCAACCCGCTTTATTAGAAGAAGAAAGTGTAGAAGCAGAAGAATATGAAAAAGGTACATTGAATATTGTTTATTGTGGAAATATGGGGAAATTACAATGTTTAAATATCATTGATGAAATGTTAGAGAAAGTGAATCAAGATGCTTCTCTTCGTTTCCATTTTATTGGCATGGGAAGTGAAAAAAAGCATTTCTTTGAAAGAATTCATCAAAAAGGTTTAGATCGTTTTGTTATTGATCATGGCCCTTTACCAACAAAAAAAGCCATTCGTTACTTTAAAAACGCAGATGTTTTATATGTGGCTTTAAAGAAAGATGGCTATGTGGGACATACCATTCCGAATAAACTCATCTTTTATTTGGCGTTTGGTAAACCGATTCTTGCTATGGTGGATCATGATGCAAAAGATGTCTTACAAAAAGCGCAAGGAAGTATTATTGTCGAAGAAAATGCTGAATCTCTTTATCAAGGAATTCAACAATTCATGCATTTAACTTCAGAACAAAAAGAAAAACTTGGTCGAAATAACCAAGTCTATTTTAAAAATCATTTTACGCTTTCTTTATTATCAAAGAAATTAGAAGAAGAACTATGTAGTCTAATAAAAGAATCAAATTCTTGAGCAACTTTAGAAATGGCATAATGAGAAAGAGCAATTTTTCTTGCTTGTTGTGCCTTTTTTTCACGTTCTTTTGTGGGCAGTTCAAAGAAATCAACAAATCCATTATAGATTTCATGTTCTTTTCCTGAACCGATATAAAATAATGTATCTTGAAACACTTTTTGAATGGTGTCATTTTCCGTGGTCATAGTGGGTGTTCCACTTGCGATGTATTCTAGCATTTTACTAGGAAAAGACAAGGCCTCCAGTTCTTTATTTAATGGACGTGGATTTATGTTTAATAAAGCGTTTTGCTCATAAAAAGCAATTTCTTTTTTGGATAAAAGTCCTACATAATGAATGCGTGAATCTTTTAAAGCGTAGTCTTTAACTAAACTTACACTAGGCCCTTGACCTGCAATGATTAAATGATGAGAAGTAGGATAACGATGAAAAGCTTCTAATAGGGCAGAAATACCATATTTTTCATATAAAGCGCCGCCAAAGAAAATATAATTGTCATATAATCTTGTAATCGCTGGCACTGCTTCTTTTTCATCGATCAAACCTTCTTTTATAAAACAAGGACGGTGTAAAAGGTTACTTGCTTCATTTAATCCTTCTGTTAAAGCGTAATACAAATCATATTTTGGGAAGTAGGATTCAATCGTTCGAATATATTTTTTGGTGACTCCTGTAATATTTTTAGGATGATCCGTAATAATTCCAACAATGGGTAAATGGAATTTCTTAGAAATACGGAAAGCTAATTTTACAAGAGCAATATTTAATGAATCGACAAAGAGAATCGTGTCAGAATGAATATATTTTCTTATTTTCTTTAAAGAATAATGCGCGATTTGTAAAGATTTTATTTTAGGAAAATTAAAAAAAGATAAGTAGTGGAAATGAATATTGTTACTTTCACTTTCTTCTTTTTTTATCCACTGATTTTTAAAAATGGTAAGAGGACGATAAGAAAGAACATCCACGTTATAGTGGACCGCGAGCATCTTAATAAAAGAACTATAAAAATGTTGATTCGAAGGATTGGCATGATTTCCTTTTTTTAATAAAAGAGCGAAATCGTCTTCGGATAAAGTTGTGGATAATACTAAAGCATGCATATTATTCTTCCTCCTTCCATAAAGCAATATGAATTTGAGAAGAGACTTCATAAGTGTTTTGTTTAGCAACAGAAGTGGCATAATCAAAGCAATCATCATTTAATAAGTTTTGAATAGCGGATATAATTTTTTGATTGTCATCTAAAGGAACAATATAACCATTTTTTGTAGGGGTTATTAAAGCATGAGCGGCAACAATTTTATCACTAGCAATGACGCCTAATCCTTGGGCTAAAGCTTCATTGATAACGTGGCCATAGATATCCTCTTTAGAAAGCAAAATAAAACCGGAAGAAGCACGCATTAAAGGAAATAACTCACTTCTTTTTAAAAAGGGCAAAATGGTAACGTTTTGCATATGATTTTGTTCAATAAATAATTGATAATTTTTTTCTTCTTTACCGCCGCCAACAAGAACTAAATGTAGATGAGGCAAATCTTTAAAAATGGTAAGAAGCTGTTCCATATTTTTTCTTTTAATGAACTGTCCAACTGAAATAAAAATAGGTTCTTTACTAGATAAATGATGCTGTTCTAGTATTTTTTCTCTTTCTATCGATGTTAAAGGTGTTTTGGCTATCTCATCTTCAGTGATGGTGGCATAAGGGAAGTAGCGGATATCTTCTTTTCTTGCTCCATAATGTAATAAATATTCATCGCAAGCATTAGTAGGTGAGTAGTAGCGGAAAGCATGTGAAATTAATTTTCTTTTTAAACGGAATCGCCACTTTGGATCAGAGTGAACAACCCCACCATTCACATATAAAGCGTAAGGAATGTGGTGGCGTATCATATATTGGATGGCAATCATCTCAGCAAAGGTAGAGTAGCCATTCATGATAATTAAATCATATTTGCCTTTTTTTATTTCATGAACAATTCCATGAGAATAAAAATTCTCATTTCCTATTTGAATACCTTTTAAAAAGGCGTGTGGAAAAGGAATCTCTTTTTCATAAAAAAGAGAATTTCTGTCTTTGTTTGTTTTTCTTTCAAATAAAACAAAGATATCTAATTCTTTCGCAATTCGTTTTAATAGTTCAACCTTATAAGGTGCGGGATGATTAAAAACAAATAGAATCTTCATAAAAAACGCCTCTTTTTTATTATACACAATCTTTTATTGGCTTTCATTAATAAATGTTTTTAGAAAAAGCAATTTATGATAAAATGAAAAAGGTGATAAGAAATGGAACGAACTTGGGAAAAATTTTTTGAAGAAGAAAAACAAAAAGAATTTATGCATCGTTTGCATAATTTTTTAGCGCTTGAATATCGTTCGCACACGGTTTATCCACCCAAGAATTTATTGCTCAATGCCTTTAATTTAACTCCTTATTCTAAAGTGAAAGTTGTTATTATTGGCCAAGATCCCTATCATGAACCGAATCAAGCGATGGGATTATCGTTTTCCGTTCCCGAAGGAGAACCACTTCCCCCAAGTTTGCAAAATATTTATAAAGAAATAGAAAATGACTTAGGTGTTCATATGAAACCGAATGGTGATTTAACTTATTTAGCTAAACAAGGGGTATTATTATTAAATGCTTTATTAAGTGTTCGTAGAGGTATAGCTTTATCGCATCAAATTCCAGAATATGAACAATTATTAAAAGATGTTTTATTATATTTAGATCAAAGTGATGAACCGATTGTTTTCTTATTATGGGGACGCTTTGCTAGAAATTTAAAACCTTATATCACGAATCCGAATCGATTGATTTTAGAATCGACGCATCCCTCGCCTTTAAGTGCAAATCGAGGTGGCTTCTTTAACCAACATCATTTTTCAAAAACCAATCAATATTTAATAGAACATCATCTTGAACCGATTCATTGGCAAAATTAAAAAGGAGCGTGAAGCTCCTTTTATTCTATCACTTCATAGTAATTCACATATACCGCGACAATTACCGTAAGTAATTTCGTATCGGGGTTTTCGAGAATTAATTTATCGTTTCCAGCGAACATAATTCTACCTTCTAAAATTACGTCATGCCATTGAGAAGAATCGGGAAAACTACAATATACACGGACTTTTTTTCCAGTAAAAGTGTTGATGTGAATATCTAACGATTGATCGGTACCACTGTTATCCATGTTTTGTTTTAAAGCTTCTTCGAGTGTTTGCCCGCGTATTGTTTCAATTGGAATTTGTTCAACGGGTGGTTGAACCGCTCCCGCTTGAGGACGCATCGTAGTCGGCTGTGGTGGTTGAGGAGTACCTTGATATGGTGGAGGTGTGCCCATTCCTTGGTCCATGGTTGGCGTTGGGTAAGGTACCCCATAGTAGTTCGGTGGAGGTTGCATACGATCCATAAATGAATCTCCTTTCGTATTATCAATATATCTTACGAAAAAAATTTCCAATATAGACCAAAAATATCCCTTGTTTTTTTTTGGAAAGCATGCTAATATCGTATCGGGAGCTAGCAAGAGCTGGCTGAGAGTATTTCTGATCTGAAATAGACCATACCTGATCCAGGTAATGCTGGCGTAGGATTTTTTTTATTCCTCGCCGAATGGGAGTGAATAAAATGAGAAGAGTTCATAAAATGGTTTTGACCGCACTAATGGTATCGGCGGCCTTCGTCATCGCAGTGTTGATGAAATTAATGCCTTTAATGGCAATGCCGAATGGCGGATCGATATCCTTAGCGATGTTACCTATCTTTATTGTAGGCTTTATGCTTGGACCTAAATATGGGTTCATGGCAGGAATTGCTTATGGTTTATTGAACTTCTTATCGGATGGATATGCATTCCACTGGGCTTCCTTAATATTTGACTATTTAGTAGCCTTTGGTTGTTTAGGTATTAGTGGTTTCTTTGCTCGTTATGCATTACGAGGCTATAAACCCATTAACTATATCTACTTTGCATTAGGCATGATTATCCCGTCCATTCTTCGTTTTGCATCCCACACCATTTCTGGTGTTATTGCTTATGATACAGCATGGATGGCCTCAATGGCTTATAACGGACCTTATGTCTTTGCCTCAATGCTTTGTTGTTTAGTCGTTGGTTTCTTGATTTATCCATTCTTGATGAATTACATGCAAGAAGAAAAAATCATATAAATTCGGTTATCACTTTCTTTCCCCCAAGAAGGTAATAATAAAAGGCGCAGCTTCTGAAGTTGCGCCTTTTCCTTTGCTTATAATTTTTATTTTTTGGTTGCTTTTACCATTAATTTCGCAATGGCTTTACTAAAGCTTGCGGGATCTTTAAGCGTGAAGCCTTCAATTAATAAAGCTTGATCATAAAGAACTTTCGCTAATTCGTCGAATTCTTCTTTTTCACTTACATTTTCAAGAGCTTCTACGAGTTCATGATGTGGGTTGATTTCAAGAATCTTAGTGGCTTTAGCGTCTTCGCTATTTGGCATCTGATGTAATACTTTTTCCATCCCCATAGAAAGACCGCCTTCTTGAGAAACTAAGCAAACTGGAGAATCAACAAGACGAGTAGAGAAGCGAACATCCGCTACATCATCTTTTAATGAATCTTTCATACGATCGAGGAAGGATTTCTTTTCTTCTTCCATCTTTTTCACTTGTTCTTTTTCTTCATCGGAAGTGACTTCTAAGTTAGCTTCGCTAATATTTTTGAATTCAACACCATCATAATCGTGCATCATCATTAAAGCGAATTCATCGACATCATCACTTAAGATTAAGACATCTAATTCGTTTTTAATAATAGCGTCCATTTGTGGAAGGCTGCGGATAGCGTCTTTCGAGGTGCCGGTAACGAAATAGATATATTTTTGATTCTCTTTCATTTGCTCTTTATATTGTTTTAAAGAAAGTGGTTGATCACTCTTTAAAGTTTTATAAACGAGTAAATCTTTTAATAAATCTTTTCTTTGTCCATAGCTTTCATAAATACCATATTTTAAATGAGAGCCATACATTTCAAAGAATTTAAGATATTTATCGTAATCGGTATTTTTTAGTTTGGTCAATTCATTAATAATTTTTTTCTCAAGATTGGTGGCAATTTTATGAAGTTCCGCACTCTTTTGTAACATTTCTCGAGAAATATTTAATGATAAATCACTAGAGTCAACAAGACCTTTCATGAATTTCAAATAGTCAGGAATTAAATCCTTGCATTTTTCCATAATGAAGACGCCTTTGGTGTAGAGTTGTAATCCTTTTTCATATTTTTCACTATATAAATCAAAAGGAACATTTCCTGGAATGTAGAGTAAAGCATCATAAGATAATAAACCTTCTACATGGAAGAACATAGAAGTTAATGGATCAGAATAATCATTGAATTTACTCTTATAAAATTCATTCTTTTCTTCTTCGGTAACTTCACTTTTATTCTTTTTCCATAATGGAATCATGGAATTTAAAGTTTTGTCTTCAATGTGTTTAGTGTATTTTCCTTCAATCACATTACCATTTTCATCTTTTTCTGGAATTTCTTCTTCCACTTCCATACGAATTGGATAACGAATATAGTCGCTATATTTCTTCACGAGTTCTTCAATTTTCCAACTATCTAAGTAGGTGTCATAATCGGCTTCTTCTTTGTTTTCACGTAAGTAAAGTGTAATAGAAGTGCCGGCTTTACTTCTTTCAATTTCTTCAATGGTATAAGATTCTTCGCCAGTGGAAGTGAAACGATAGGCGTGTTCATCTAAAATAGAACGAGTTTCCACTACGACTTTTTGAGCGACCATGAAGGCACTATAGAAGCCAACACCGAATTGACCGATAATATCAATTTCTTTGGCTTCACTTTGGGCTTCTTCAATCTTTTTCATGAATTCAGAAGAACCACTTTTTGCAATGGTACCTAAATTGCTAACGAGTTCATCGTGTGTCATACCAATACCATCATCGGTAAGGGTAATGGTACGATTTTCTTTGTCTACAGTAATACGAATTTCGGGATTATCAGCATCGTGGATGTTTTCATTGGTTAAAGACATATAGTGTCTTTTATCCATAGCATCACTTGCATTAGAGATTAATTCTCTTAAGAAGATCTCTTGGTTGGTATAAATAGAGTTGATCATTAAATCTAACAAACGTTTGGATTCAGTTTTAAATTTTTTTGTTTCTTTCATAATTATATTCCTCCTTTTTAGGATACGAAAACATTATAGTTCACTATTTTAGCACTGTCAAGCCAAGAGTGCTAAAAAATATAAACGATTAAGATTGTATAATTGGCACAAAATATTTTAGAGGTGAACGATATGAAGAATCCTTTTCATAAAATGATGTTTCTATTAGCCACAGTAGCGGTAATTTTCTCCACGCTTTCTTTGCTTAATTATCGAGAAGAAGACCTTATACAACCGAATGAAAATCAAATACAAAATTTTTTTAAAAAGCCAATAAAAAAAGAAAGTGAAGAAGTGTTTGAACCCCTTTCTTCTTTATATAAAGACAATAAAATTCATCATGCCGATAGCATGCTTCAAGAAGAAAATATTATTTATTACATTCAAGAAAACACTATTCTTCGTTTTGATGAAGAAACGCTAGAATTTCAGTCCTATGCTTTATCTTCTTTTTACCCTGTTGAAATGCAGATTTATCAACATCAACTCATTGTTTTTGGTGTCACTTCTAATGAAAAAATCATTGAAATTGATCAAGATAAATCTTTTCCTTATGCGGATTATGAATTTCAAATTGTGTTTTTAGAAAAGAAAAATCTGAAGAAAATCCGACAAATTCATTTTTATCATTGCTATTATATTGAGTCGCAAATTATGAATGGAAAAATGTATTTTTCTTTGGGAACTACAGACATCGTAAACAAAGAAACTCAAGAATTCATTTATCCACGTTATAAAGATAGCTTTTATCCATTAGAACAAAAATTATCAAGCGATCAAATCTTTATGATGCAAGATGGACAGCCTGTGATGTCGATGACGCTTTTATGTAAATTGAATCTAGATTTTTTGTTTAGTAATGTTACGATGATTGGGCTACTGGGCATAGATGGAATGATTCAAATAACCCCTTCCTATGTGATTGTTTCTTGCTCTTCCTATCAAAAAATCATGTACACACATTTTTTATTCTTCTCTTTACGTCAATTTTCTTATGAAGGAAAAGTAACGTTAAAAGGATATTTAATGAACGTAGAAGCGATGAATGTATATGAGGATTATTTTCGCGTATTGTTATCCTATTATGAAGAAGAAGGCGCTTTCCACCAAGTATACAATGTCCGTATTTCTGATTTTCAGGTTTTGTCTACCAAGGAAGTAGCGCCTTTAGAAAACATTTATTGTATGCGGTATAAAGATAATTTCCTTTATATCTCTGCTTTTCAATATATTGATCCTTTATATGTTCTTGATTTTTCTAACCCGATGAAAATTCAAACTATTTTTAAAAAGGAAACACGATGGGTACAAGAATATATTGAAATCCACGATAATTTTATTTTTACAGTAGGTAGGAAAATAGACCAAGATTTAATGCCCAAAGAGACGGTTTTTAGCATCCTTCATCCAGAGACACTCGATGTATTAAATAGCTATACATTAGATGAAAATATTTCCTTACAAGTAATATGGGATGAAAGGTCTGTAATTCAAAAAGATAACGAGTGGTTCTTTTTAGGATTTATTGAACAGAAATCATTTATTTTTCGTATAAAGATAACAACTTCTATAGAATATTTAACACCGATTTTGCTCTATGAAAATTGGTTACAACGTGCAACTTTTGGTCAAAAGTACTTCATCGCTTTTGGCTATGAAGGCCTCTATTTATATCATATAGATGATTTTTCTTTAGCAAAAACTTTTACCTATCAAAGAAAAGATGAAAATCGCTAATTTTCTTTATCATCTTTTATGGTATAATACTATTAATTTATGAATAGGAGAAATCGCCCATGGAAGAAAATAAAGAAGAAGTAATTGCTGAAGAAGTAGTCGAATCAAAAACTAAAGTTGAAGAATTAGAAACAAAAGAAGAAAAAGAGACGAAAAAAATTTCAAAAGAAAAGACTTTTCAAAAGATAGAAGAAAATCGTAAAGCCTTTTTTGACGCATATAACAAGCAAAAAAAGCAAAACACATTACTAATTGTTTTATTCGGTTTAGTTGCTATTGGGGTCTTCTTAGGATTAAACAAATATTTCTATATTGCGCTTATCATTGTTGTAGTATTAATGGTAGGACTATATTTCTACTCTAAATCAATGAAAAACTCAATGGAAAAGAAAATTCAAGATTATATTTCTGAATTTTATAATCTTTCCAATGATTTTGCTTTTTCTAAAACCGCTTTTAATAGTTTAACGTTTGAACCCCAAACAAAAATAGAAGAAAAAGATTTCATTGATTCCGGTTTTATTAATGGTATTACGCATGTAGGAAGCCGTAATATGGTAAAAGGAAAGTTAGGAGAAATGAATTTCCTAGCTTTTGATTGTGTGGCTAAAATTGTTGTCAAGAATAAAGAAGAAGTGTGCTTCTTAGGAAAATTCTTTACTTTCCAACAACCTAATAACTACGAATATAAAACGTTGCTTTATGTACCTTCAAAAGACCCAAATGGCGCCGGACCTAATGATTTAGAAGGACTAGAAGAAAAGAAGGAATTAGGAAATTCTCATTTAAGAATTTGGAGTAATGATCCCAATGTCAGTCATATTCTTACCAAAAAAGTTTATGATGCTCTAGCTCAGTTTGAACCGAATGATTGTTTGGTGGATGTCGCTATCAGTATCAAAGAAGATAAGATTTATGTAGCATTAAGCTATGAAAATGAATTGATGGTCTTACCTTTAACTGAACCATTTAAAGAAGGGCCAACCCTTCAATATGCTGAAGATTTGAAAAAAGTTTCGTCCCTTATGGAAGTCCTTCATATTAAGGCCTAATTATTTGGTAAAAAAAGGCAACATATAGAAAAATATATATAAGTTATATATTGAAATATATAAAAGTATTCGTTAGAATATTAGCGAATACTTTTTAAGTTTTAGGGAGGGCATATATGGCTCATTTAAGTGAAGCTGCGGTCAAGCAAATTCATGAGATCATTAACCGCTATAAGGATGAAAGAACTCCTTTAATGATGATCTTAAGTGACATCCAAAAAGAGTATGGCTACATTCCTTTAGAGGTACAAGAAGTTGTATCCGAAGAAACAGGGATTTCGGTAGCAGAAATTTATGGCGTTGTCACATTCTATTCTTTCTTTTCCCTTAATCCAAAAGGTCGCTATGTGATCGGCTGTTGTTTAGGGACTGCTTGTTATGTTAAAGGAGCACAACAAGTTATTGACAAATTCTCCGATATTTTAGGCATTCAACCTGGTGAAACCACCGAAGATGGTATGTTTACGATTGATGCCTTACGCTGCATTGGTGCATGTGGTATCGCACCAGCCGTTTCTATTAACGGTAAGGTTTATCCAAAAGTGGCTGTAAATGATGTGCCTCACATCATTGATGAATATCGTAAATTAGGAGGTGAGCAATAATGCTACATTCTGTTGAAGAATTTGAAAAGAAAGTGAGCACTTGCTCGCACTGCTTAGATCAAAAATTTGCTGGTCTTGAAGGCAAACGTGCAATCGTGTTATGTGGTGGTACCGGATGTTTATCCAGCCATTCTCACGAAATTAAAGAAAAATTTGAACAATTAATTCACGAAAAAGGAATGGAAAATGAAGTAACCGTTAACCACGTTGGTTGCTTTGGTTTCTGCTCTCAAGGACCTTTCGTTAAGATTTATCCTGAAGATACCCTTTATCGTTTAGTAAAACTTGAAGATGTTGAAGAAATCTTCGAAAAAGATATTCTCAATCATGAAGTTGTGGAACGTTTATTATTCGTTGATCCAGCAACCCATGAAAAAGTCGCAAAACAAGATGATATTAACTTCTACAAAAAGCAAGTTCGTATTGCTTTACATGGTTGCGGAAAAATCAACCCAGAAGACATCAATGAAGCTTTAGGCGAAGGTGCTTTCCAAGGATTAATCCGCGCTCTTTCCATGAAGAGAGAAGACGTCATTAAAGAAGTTTTAGATGCTGGCTTACGCGGTCGTGGTGGCGGTGGCTTCCCAACCGGTCGTAAATGGCAATTTGCTTTTGCTCAAGATAACGATGAAAAATACGTTGTCTGTAATGGTGATGAAGGTGACCCAGGTGCCTTTATGGACCGTTCCATTTTGGAAGGTAACCCACTCAACGTTATCGAAGGTATGATGATAGCTGGTTATGCAATTGGCGCGAAAAATGGTTATTTCTATGTTCGTGCTGAATACCCAATCGCCGTCAATCGTTTACGTATCGCCATTCAACAAGCCAAAGAACTTGGTTTATTAGGTGAAAATATTTTAGGTACTGGTTTCTCTTTTGATGTCCATATTCGTTTAGGCGCTGGCGCTTTCGTGTGTGGTGAAGAAACCGCCTTATTAAATTCTATTGAAGGTCAACGTGGTATGCCACGTCCAAGACCACCATTCCCAGCTGTTAAAGGTTTATGGGAAAAACCAACTATCATTAATAACGTTGAAACCTTAGCGTGCGTTCCTTTCATTTTAAGAGAAGGCGCAAAGAAATTTGCTAGCTATGGTACCGAAAAATCAAAAGGTACCAAAGTCTTCGCTTTAGGTGGAAAGATTAATAACGTTGGCTTAGTAGAAATTCCAATGGGAACTACTTTAAGAGAATTAATTTATGATATCGGTGGGGGCATTCCAAATGGTAAGGAATTTAAAGCCATTCAAACAGGTGGACCTTCCGGTGGATGCTTAACCAAAGAATATTTAGATACTCCAATCGATTTTGATAACTTAGTTGCTTTAGGATCCATGATGGGTTCTGGTGGCGCTATCGTTATGGATGAAGATAACTGTATGGTTGACGTTGCTAAATTCTATCTTGAATTTATTTGTGACGAATCCTGCGGTAAATGCTCTCCATGCCGTATTGGTACCAAGAGAATGTTAGAAATCTTAACCAAGATTACCAATGGTAAAGGTACCATGGAAGATTTAGAAGCTCTAGAAGAATTAGCACAATCCGTTAAGACGGGCTCACTTTGTGGTTTAGGACAAACCGCTCCAAACCCAATTCTTTCTACCTTATCTCACTTCCGTGATGAATATTTAGCACACATCGTTGATAAGAGATGTCCAGCTAAAGTCTGTAAGCATTTAATGCAATACCATATTGAAGAGAATAAGTGCGTTGGTTGTGGACTCTGCGCTCGCAACTGTCCAGTTGCTGCTATCCATAAAACGGATAAGATTCCAGCCGGAAAACCAGAAACTACACCACTTCGTATTCATCTCATTGATCAAGAAAAATGTATCAAGTGTGGCTTATGTCAAGCAAACTGCCGCTTTGGTGCAATCGTAAAGAAGTAAGGAGAGAAGAACAATGGCAAAAGTAAATATTAAAATTGAAGGACACTCCTATCAAGTTGAAGAAGGACTTACCATTTTAGAAGCTGCACGTGCTTGTGGCTATGAAATTCCTTCCTTATGTAATTATAATCATGGCGAATGCTCTCGCGGTTCTTGCCGTGTTTGCTTAGTCGAAGTGAAAGGCGCTAGAGGTTTAGTGGCTTCTTGCGTATATCCAGTCAATGAAGGAATGGAAATCACCATTTCTTCTCCAAAAGCGACTTCTGCTCGTCGCGTGAATGTCGAATTACTATTATCCAACCACAATCAATCTTGCTTACAATGCGAAAAAGCAGGACATTGTGAACTACTTCATGTTGCTCACTTAGTTGGCGCTCGTGAAGGAATGTTCGCTGGAGCAAAAACTCCCGCAACTTTAGACGAATTAAGTCCATCTCTTATCCGTGATACTAGCAAATGTATCCTTTGCGGACGCTGCGTTTCTCGCTGCCAAGCCGCTCATGGTAATGGTATTTTAGGATTTGAAAATCGTGGTTTTAAAACCATCGTTGCCCCTGCATTCAATCGTTCATTTAGCAAATCTCCATGTTTACTTTGTGGACAATGCGTTACCGTCTGTCCAACCGGTGCTTTAATGGAAAAGAGCGATATCGAATTAGTAGATGACGCCTTTAGAAGTGGAAAAACCGTTATCGTTCAAACCGCTCCAGCTGTTCGTGCGGCTTTAGGTGAAGAATTTGGCTTCCCAATTGGCACACGTGTCACTGGAAAAATGGTTGCAGCTTTACATCGTTTAGGCTTCTATCGTGTATATGACGTCAACTTTGGTGCTGACTTAACCATTATGGAAGAATCTAACGAATTAATTGAACGTATTAAAAATGGTGGAGCACTTCCAATGATTACCTCCTGTTCTCCAGGTTGGGTAAACTATGCAGAATACTATTATAGTGATGTTTTACCACACTTATCTTCTTGCAAATCTCCCCATGAAATGGAAGGCGCAATTATTAAATCGTACTTTGCTGAAAAGAACAATTTAAATCCAGAAGATATCTTCGTGGTTTCCATTATGCCATGTACTGCGAAAAAATATGAAAAAGATCGTGAAGAATTACGTTCTAGCGAAGGCTATAAAGACGTTGATGCTGTTTTAACTACAAGAGAACTTGCAAAACTCATCAAACGTGCGGGTATTAACTTTGCAAAATTACCTGATGAACCATTTGATCAAGATTTATTAGGCGATTATACCGGTGCTGGTGTTATCTTTGGCGCGACTGGCGGTGTGATGGAAGCGGCTTTAAGAACGGCTTATCATACTTTGACAGGTAAAGAACATGAAGCCATCGACTTTACGGAAGTCCGTGGATTAGAAGGCTTAAAAGAAGCTACTTTAAATATTAATGGATTAGAAATCCGTGTCGCTGTTGCAAGTGGTATGAGAAATGCTAAACCATTATTAGACGATATCCGTGCTGGCAAGAGCCCATATCACTTCATTGAAATTATGGGATGTCCAGGTGGTTGTATCAATGGTGGTGGACAACCTCTTGTTCAACCATGTTTCTTACCAAACGAAGGTCTTGATATTTTAGATACTTATAGAGCTAAACGTGCGAAAACCCTTTATGATGAAGATAAAGATTTACCACTTCGTCAATCGCATAACAACCCACAAATCCAAGACTTATACAAAGACTATTTAGGCGAAATCGGTGGACACCGTGCGCATGAATTACTTCATACACATTATAACGATCACCGTGAACGTTTCCCTAAGTAATTAGTTTAAAAACAAAAATAAAAGCTGTAGCTAGTTGATTAGCCACAGCTTTTTTCTTTATGTTTTAGTTTTGAAATTTAATTACAATCGCTTTATTTCTTCTAAAGATATTATATAACTTTAATAGGTAGCGGATGTTTTTATGTTTCATTTTATATTTATTAAATAAGACAGAAACGACGTTTTTCATGTTAGCAAACTCTAAAAGATTATTGGGTTTTAAAGAGGCAATGAAAGAATTTAAATCTTCGGTCAAACCATTTTTATCTTCTTCACTCATAGAAGCAATTAAAGCATCTACTTCCTCTTTAATGTGGTTAGAATCTTCATTAAAGGCAGAAGCTTCTACAAAATGATCACACTCAATGTACCAATAGAAAGGATTATGTTGATCTAAACCTTTAGAATCACTTTTAACGATAATCGGTGGAACATCTAATTCAAAGAGACGTCCGACAATACCACCATTCGGAATGACATGAATAATACGGTCACGCATTAAATTAAGAACATTTGCATCTAAGGTTCCAGGATAGAAACCAGGTCCATCTAAAGAATAGACTTTTACAATACGCTTTTGTACTTCTTCGGTAGTGTATAAACTTGAATAAACGGAAAGGTTTCCGCCTTTTGAATGACCGCCGATAAAGATTTCTTTATTAGGATAAAGTGAAGCAATTTTTGTTAAATAGTAACTAGAATCCTTTTGGGCGGGAATAGGAAAGACCGAAAGCATACTCACATCTTCAGCCCAGCCCACTAAAGAATCATCCGTGCCACGAAAAGTAATATAAAGCTGAAAATCATCAATTATAAATGTCAAAGCGGCAAATTGCTTGGATTCTGTAACACTTACGTGGTTGATAAAGTTACACACACGTATATTCTTATAGCGCTTTTTCTCAATAATCATCTTGGCAACTTTAAACATATCTTTAGGGATGATAAGGCCTAAAGATAATTTCTTTTCATCTTTCCCTTTGAAATATTCTAAGATAAGTTCATAAATTTTTCTTTCTTCGGTGGAAGGAAAAGTGGCAATCAAATGATCAAAATCAAGGAAGGATACCATATTAAGAATTAAAGCATCTATCGCATTAAATGGTCGCTCTTCAAAAGTTAAATCCCCTCTCCATTTAATGTAATCAAACATATTGTAATGTGTCATAAAAAAACCTCCCTTTACCAATACTTTAAATAATTTTCAAAAGAAAATAAAGAAGAAATCATAAAAACTTCAAACTTTGCCGATAGAAAACATGGTTGAAATAAGAAAACAATTAGCGAGGACAATCATTTATTTTTAATCGGTATAAGGTCTATATAAAAATAATTAATAACTTATGTAGAATAAATGATAGTGAAGAAAAATATATTTTTCTTCGAAGACATGCTATAATGTCTAATACTAGGGAGGAATAGATGATGGAAATCAAATTATTTAATTCTTTATCCAATCAAATTGAAACTTTTGTGCCATTAGAGGAAGGAAAGGTTTCTATGTATGTATGTGGTCCAACCGTTTACGACTATGTTCATATTGGAAACATGCGTCCAGTTGTTGTTTTTGACACATTGCGTAGATTTTTAAGTTATGTGGGCTATGAAGTAACTTATGTGAGCAATTATACGGATGTGGATGACAAGATCATTCTCAAAGCGCAAAAAACAGGCAAAACGGAAAAAGAAATCACTGATTTTTATATTGGTGAATTTGAAAAAGACGTACGTTTAATTCATTCTAAACTTCCCAATATAACGCCAAGAGTGACGGAATACATGCCACAGATTATTTCTTTTATCGATGAATTGGTGAAAAAAGATGCAGCTTATATCGTCGATGATGATGTGTATTTTAAAGTAAGTGCGGATCCTAAATATGGTGTTCTCAGCAATACAAATACTGAGGACTTGCTTGTAGGTGCACGTATCGATGAAAACATGAAGAAACAATCGCCTCTTGATTTTACCCTTTGGAAAAAGACAGAGGTGGGTGTGAAATGGAATTCACCATGGTCTGAAGGTAGACCAGGTTGGCATACGGAATGCGTAGTGATGATTCAATCGCTTTTCAAAAATGGACGCATTGATATTCATGGTGGAGGCTTTGATTTAAAATTCCCACATCATGAAAATGAAATTGCACAATCCATGGTAAGCAAAGGACACGCTATCGCAAATTACTGGATGCATAATGGATTTATTAACATCAATAGTGAAAAAATGTCCAAATCACTTGGAAACGTTATCACGGCCCATGATGCATTAACAAAATATGGTGGCAATACTGTGCGATTATTACTTTTAAGCACACATTATCGTGCACCCGTCAATTTTGCTGATGACATGCTACAAAACAATGAAAAAGAAATTCAAAAAATGCAGACGACATATCGTCAAATAGGAGTAAAGTTGCAATTAGCCTCCATGCCAATTGAAGGTGGAAAACCTACGAGCATGGAAGGATTTTTAAAAGCTCTCGCTGATGATTTAAATACTTCCAATGCTTTAAGTGAAGTGTTTAGAGTAATGAAAGATGGCAATAATTTATTACGTAATAAAGAGATTGATTATGAAAAATTACAGGGCGTTTTCTTTACTTTAAAAGATATGTTCTCTATTTTAGGATTAGAAATGGATTTGCCCGTGTTAACTGATGAAGATAAAAAACTTTATGCAAGTTATTTAAAAGCTAAGCAAGAAAAAGATTTTACAAAAAGCGATGAGATTCGCCAAGTTTTAATTGAAAAATATTTAATTTAGAAGAAAGAAAAGGAAAAAAACAATGAATTTATTATATACATTTTTGGAAGGAGACCCAGGGAAAGCTTTTGGTGTAACCACCATTGACCAAATCATTATCGATTGGTTTAATCGGCTTTTTAATGGTAATGGATGGGGAAACCTTATCTTAGTCGTTTTCTCATTATTAATGGCAACACTTTTGGGCGGTATTATTGGATTTGAAAGAGAATATCATGGTCACGCAGCAGGCTTAAGAACCCACATTTTAGTTTCTTTAGGCTCTGCACTGATCACGATTATTTCGTTATATGGCTTTGGAGATGCTGGTATTGTAGGAGGCCGAGATCCTGCAAGACTTGTTGCTCAAGTCGTTAGTGGTATTGGCTTTTTAGGCGCAGGCACTATTATTCAAACAGGCGTTGATATTAAAGGATTAACTACTGCAACTACACTTTGGTTTGTAATGGCTATTGGTGTTGCTGCTGGTGCAGGAAGATTTATCATTGCTGCAATTGCAACCATTATCGCTTTAGTCACCTTAACTTCATTACGTAAGATAGAAGCCTATACCGCTAATAAGATGCCAAAAATTATTATGCTAGTTGAGGGAGATAAGCCAATTTTAAAAGAAGTCATGTTAATTGCTTATAATTATGGACTTACTATTAAAGATATTCAAACACAAGTCGTTGTAAATGAAGGTAAGAATTGCTTACGTGTATCAATTGCTTTTATTCATGGGAAACTCAATTTAGTACAAGAATTATCTTTAGAACTACAAAGTAAATTAAAACCCATTGAAATAAGTGTAACAAAATCTTAATTATTTAAATTAATCGTTTAGTGATGGAAAAATGAGACAAAAATGAGATAAATTTGAGGCAACAAAAGAGGTGAAAATATGGGACAATATATATATGGAAGGAACACGATTAGAAGTGCTTTGAAAAACGACAAAATTGCTAAGATTTTTATTCAGAGTAATTCACAAGATTTTTCTATAGTCAAAGAATGCCAAAAGAAAGACGTTCCCATCCAATTTGTTTCTAGTCATGAACTCGATGAAATGGTTCATGGAGTTCACCAGGGCGTTGTTGCTATTATCAAACAAGATTATGCTTTTGTTTCATTAGATGAGTTATTACATAAAACTAAAAAACATGAGCATCCTCTTTTGATAATGCTTGATGGCATCAATGACCCCCATAATTTAGGGGCAATATTACGCTCGGCTGATTCTTTTGGAGCGGATGGTATCATTGTCGGAAAACATAATCAAGTTGGCTTAACTGCTACGGTTGCAAAAGTTTCTACAGGCGCAATAGACTATGTTCCTGTTGCGCAAGTTGGAAATTTGAATCAAGCAATTCGTCAATTGAAAAAAGAAGGATTTTGGATTGTATCTAGTGATGGATCAGCTACATTAGATTATCGTCAAGTCGATTATAAAATGCCGATGGTTTTAATTATTGGATCTGAAGGAGAAGGAGTTTCTAAACTTGTCCTTGAAAATAGTGATTTTATTGTTCGTATTCCGATGTGTGGAAGTGTAAATTCCCTTAACGCTTCGGTTGCGACAGCCGTTTTATTAGCAGAAATTTACAACAATCGGTTCCCTCTATAGAAAGCAATAAATATGTTTTTTATTTAAAGAGGGTTGTATGAATGATTTATTTAGCCTATCAGATGAAGAATTGGTTGAAAAAATTAAATCAAATAACGACGAAGAAGCAGAGCAAGTGCTTCTTTTTCGCTATGAAAAAGAAGTAAAAAAAGTAGTGAATTCACGTCTCAGTAAAGTGAGAATAAGAGGGTTGGATCGTGAAGAACTCTATCAAGCAATACGTTTGTTAACAATCACTATTGTTGATAAATATGATCAAAGCAAAGGAAACTTTTATGGGTATTGGTCGACTTCGGCAAATCGAATGATTACTTCAGAAATTCGGTCGTCCTTATCCAAAAAAAGAAAAACCGAAATTGGTCAATGTTATTTTTTAAGAGAAGATGGAGAAGATTGGTTTGAAAATCTTTCAGGAAATGAGCCATCAATCAAACAACAATATGAGATGAAAGAAATATTAGAAAAAGTAAAAAAAATAAGCGATACATATTTCAGCGTGGAGGAGAGAACTGTATTCGCTTATCGTTTATCGGGATATTCTTATCAAGAAATCGCTAAGATTTTAAAAATGTCACCGAAAAATGTTGACAATATTATGTTATTAATTCGTAAAAAAATTCGCTTGTATTTATAGTTCAAAATTATCAATTACGTCGGTTACTGCATCACCTTCGACAATACATTCTATAATCGCAGCAAGACATTTAGATAAATCTAAAATATGGTCTTTATCAAATTTGTAGGCTTTTTGAATAGAATTTGTGACATAGAAATCATCAATTTCTGATTTGGATATATTCGTAGCTGCATTTTCGGATAAAACAGCATGTGTGCAACATGCGCATACAGAGCGAGCGCCATGTTTTTTAAGTAGTTTTGCCGCTTCACATAATGTATTTCCGGTATCGACTAAATCATCAATTAAAAGGCAGTCTTTATCCGTTACATCGCCAATAATGGTCATTGAGTGAACTTCATTTTCTTTGATTCTTCTTTTATCGATAATCGCAAGAGGACGATTTAAACGCTCAGCCATCTTTCGAGCGCGGACTGCACTTCCATGATCGGGCGAAACAATGATAGTATTTGCAGTAATTTTATTCTTCTTGTATAAGAACTTTATAAATAAAGGCATACAAGATAAATTGTCTACTGGTATTGAATAAAACCCTTCAATTTGAGGGGCGTGCAAATCAAAAGTAATTACACGATTTGCACCAGCAACTTGTAAGATGTCGGCGATTAAACGAGCACTGATTGGTTGTCTTGGTTTAGCTTTTCTATCTTGCCTAGAATAAGCAAGATAAGGAACTAAAACATTAATTTCGCCAGCAGAAGCACGCTTCAAAGCATCAATTGCAATCAATGTCTCAACGAGGCGGTCGTTAATAGGTTCTGCCATTGATTGGAAGATAAAACATTTGCTGTTTCTAACTGAAGTTTCATTTTCAAAATGAATTTCCCCATCTTTAAACTTGCTCATTTTACATACCGCCAACTGTTGGGGGAAATAAGCGGCTAAATTTTTTGCTAAATCTTCTTCAGGATGAAGAAGAAATAAAATAATTTTTTCCATAGAGTACGACCACCTTTTTAGTTATTATACCATAAATGAATTTATTTACGAGAATTAAGGTAAATTACGCTTATTTTATAACGAAGTTAATTTGAAAAGTAAACTGATTTATAGTATAATTCTAATACAATTTGAAGAAAGGAAAATACAAATGAAAAGAAAACATTGGATTGCTCTAAGTTTGATATTAATGAGTAGTTTTCTTTTTTCTTGTACGCCATCTTCACATGAAACAAGTAGTTCTTCTATTCAGAAACAGATTATTTTAAGTCATCATAACTTGTTTTTAGAAGTAGGTGAGTCACAAGAAATAACGGCGACGTTAAATTATGAAGACCCATCTTTTTTAACTTTCGAATGGTTATCCACTGACGAAGAAATAATTTCTTTTCAAGAAGGTAAAATTTATGCACTTCAAGAAGGAACTGCTGAAATTATTGTTTCTTATTTGGATTTAGAGGAAAGTTGCAGAGTTATGGTTTTACCTTTAAAAGATATGCAAGAAAATTCTGGAGAGATTCATATGTACGCGATGAATGACTTTCATGGCGCAATTGAAAGTAGTGGAAAGGAAATAGGCTTATTAAAAAACGGCACTTTCTTTAAAGAAAAAAGAAAAGAAGAAAATACACTGATATTAAATTCCGGAGATATGTTTCAAGGTTCGATTTATTCCAATTCGAACTATGGTGAATTTCTTGCTAAATGCATGAATAATATTGGCTTTGATTGTTTTACTTTAGGTAATCATGAATTTGACTGGGGACAGAAATATATTCAAAAAAATCGCAAGCTAAAAGACGAAAAAACAGATTACGCAACGCCTTATTTAGGTGCAAATATATATCACTATGACATGAAAACTCATTCCATATTAAATCAAGCAAGCGATTTGGTGGATCCTTATGTAATTCGTGAATTAAATAATGGTTTACGAGTGGGAATCATCGGCGTGATTGGCGAAGATCAAATTTCTTCAATTACTTCTAATTATGTAGATGATTTGGACTTTGTTGTTCCAACAAAGATCATCAAAGAATTATCCGATGAATTACGAATGAATAAAAAATGTGATGTTGTTATTTTAGACGCTCATGCATCGTATCAACAAATCGATAAAAGCATAACAGAAGTGAGCCAAAAGACAAACAAAAAATATATCGATGCAGCTTTTCTAGCACATTCTCATCAATTTGAAGAGTATGAAGTGAACCAAGTGCTTTTTGTACAAGGAAGTTCCAATGGAAAAGCGTATTCGGAAATTCATTTAACTTTAGAAAATGGAAATGTTGTAAAAACAAATTATACTTCGCATCAAAATGGGAATTTAGCAACAAATCAAATAACGAATTATGATACAGAACTCGTTCAATTGTATGAATTTTATACAAAAAGTGCCGAGGAAAAAGCTAAAGAAAATCTAGGTGTGTTAAATGGGAATTTATATTCTTCATGTGATAGCGAATCTCCTTTACCGAATCTTGTGGTAAAAGCTATGGCTGAGGAAGCAAAAAAACAAGGATATAAAGTTGATTTTGCTATATGTAACAATGCAAGAGCGTCCTTATATAGTGGAAATCTTACTTATGAAAAGTTATATAAAGCGTTACCTTTTGATAATGAATTGCATATTTTACGAGTCAGAGGTGATAGCATTATAAGACAAAGCCGATATAATAGTGTTTATCGAGTGTTGAATAAAACTATCTCAAGCTCAGAATATTATACAATCGTGGTCATTGATTATCTTGCTTTTCATCGAAATACCTCAAGAAATTATGATTATTTTTCTGATCAAAAACACCTTGGAAAACTAGAAAAAGAAGGAAAAAATATTTATTCTTATCGTGATTTGGTTGCGGATTACATTCGTAAAAATAAAACGATTGATGCTAGTGATTTTGCCCCTGATAATGCTTGCTTTCATTTATTATAAAAAGCAATTAATAAAATATTTGAAATTTGTGTTTTCTTAAATTTTAAAGCGTTTCTGCGTACGTTTTGATAAGACGATTTCATTGAGTTTGATGTTGCTTTTTAAAAAGCATTGACTAGAAGTAATAATTATGTTAAATTATTAAAGCAATTTTAGATAGGATGTGATAATATAATGAGGGAAAAGGTAATTTTAATTTGCTCAAAATGTCTCTCAAGGAATTACACAACCACGAGACGTAAAGGAGATGCGAGTACGCGTCTTCAATTAATGAAATTTTGCCCAAAGTGTAATGCACAAACGTTACACAAAGAAAGCAAATAAGGAGGACTCCGAATATGGGAAAAATGAAAAGATATTTTAAAGGCGTTGGCACTGAAGCTAAACGTGTACGTTGGCCAAAGAAAAACGATTTATGTGTTTCTATCGTTGTTGTTTTAGTCATTACTGTTTTTGCTGCTTTATGCCTTGCTTTAGATGATGCATTAACTGCAAAATTATTAGGACAATTAGAAAAGGCGTTCTCGTCTTTTAGAGGATAATTGAGTATGGATGCAGCAGAAAAATCTTGGTATGTTGTAAATACCTATTCTGGACATGAAAACAAAGTTGCGGAAAATTTAAAACGTCGTGTTGAATCCATGGATTTACAAGACTACATTTTTCGTATTATCGTTGCTGAACAAGAAGAACCTGTTTTAAAAGAAGGTCTTCCAACGGGTAAAACCAAAATGAAAAACTTATATCCAGGTTATGTCTTTATTGAAATGTGCATGACCGATGAAGCCTGGTATATGGTCCGTAACACTCCAGGTGTTACAGGATTCGTTGGATCGTCTGGTGGTGGCGCGAAACCATTCCCCGTTCCTCGTGAACAAATTGAACCTGTCTTAAAGAGAATGGGTGTTGTTGATGAATCCATGTACTCTCGTTATGAAGTTGGAGATTACGTTAAGATTCTTCGTGGAACACTTGAAGGTAGTGAAGGTACAATTGAAAGCATTGATACCGAATCTGGACTTGTCAAAGTTAGCACTGTGTTCTTTGGCCGTTCTACTACAGTAGAAGTAGAATTTACAGAAATTGAAAAGATTTAAAGAGCCATTGGCTCTTTTTTCTTTATAAAAAATCGCATAGTAAAAGCATCGTTTCATAGAACGGTGCTTTTTCTTTTTGAGTATTGGATGAAATCAAAAAAAGAATAGCGAATTAAAGATGAAAGAAAAATTCATTTTTTTATCATTTACTGTTGACAATATGAACGAACATTCATATACTATTAGCGAAAGAACATGAATGACCGTTCATGCAAGAGGTAGATTTATGAAACATCGTTACATTTGTGATGCTCATCATGAAGAATCGCAACATAGTGTTTTACCTAATGAAGAGATTCTACAAAAAATGTCCGGACTATTAAAAATAGCGGGAGATCCAACTCGACTAAAAATGCTCTATGTTTTGGTGAGAGGGCCAAAATGTGTTTGTGATTTACAAGAAGAAATACAAGCTTCACAATCTCTAGTTTCTCATCAATTAAAGATTTTAAGAGACAACGGATTAGTAAAATGTGAAAAAATCGGGAATCGTGCTTTATATACGTTAAGCGATGATCACGTGGTCGCGTTATTGAGCATTGTGCATGAACACGTTATGGAGGAAATTGAATGATGAGAAAGGTATATCAAATTGAGGGCTTAGATTGCGCAAATTGCGCAAGAGAAGTCGAAGAATATTTAAATAAAAACGAAGCAATTGAAAAAGCAGTCATTGATTTCATGGGTAAAAAAATATTTATTACCTTTAAAAATGAAGAGCTTTCTATGGAGGCAATTTCTACTTTAATTGCGGATGTAGAAGATGGAGTAACTTTGCTTGATCCTTCTAAAAAAGAAGAAAAAGATGGAGAGGAAGAATCTGAAAAAGGCTTTATGAAAGAAAACGAGATTAAAATTATTCGTTTAGTGATATCGAGTGTTTTATTAGCGTTTGCTTATTTCTGGTATCAATTACCTTTTGTTGCCCAAATCATCATTTATGTTGTTTCTTATTTATCAGCTGGTTATGACGTTGTATTATCCATGTTTAAAGGATTTGCAAAAAAAAGATTCTTTACGGAATATAGCTTAATGACGGTAGCTACCATTGGTGCTTTATGCATTCAAGAGTTTCCTGAGGCAGTTCTTGTTATGATTCTTTATCAAATTGGTGAACTTCTTCAAGATGCTGCAGTCGATCATTCCCGTAATCAAATTAAGAATGCTCTAGAAATTCGTCCAAAGGAAGCAATGGTATATCGTGATAATACTTGGCTTACTGTAGCGCCAGAAGATTTAAAAATTGGCGAAAAAGTAGAGGTAAAAGTAGGAGAAATCATCCCTGCTGATGGGAAGATTTTAGAAGGAAACGGCACCGTCGATATGGCACATATTACCGGTGAATCCGTTCCAGTAACTGTTCAACAAGAAGAAAACTTATATTCTGGGTCGATTTTGGTCTCAGGTCATATTTTTATGGAAGTTCAAAAATCCTATGCCGATTCTACGGTAAGTAAGATTCTTGAATTACTTGAATCAAGTAGTGAAAAGAAAGGAAAAGCCGAAAAATTCGTCTCTAAATTTGCAAGCATTTATACGCCGATTGTATTTTTAGTCGCACTTTTAGTGGCGGTGATTTTCCCTATCTTTGGCACACCATTTTCTAAATCAATTTATAACGCTTTAATTTTCTTAGTTGTTTCTTGCCCATGCGCTATTGTCATTAGTGTCCCATTAACGAGTTTCGTAGGAATGGGTGAATTAGCGCATCGTGGTATTATTGTAAAAGGTTCTAACTATTTAGATTTATTACGTTCAGCTAAAACAATTGTATGTGATAAAACCGGTACTTTAACTAAAGGTAAATTAGCGGTAGAAAAAATTGTTTCTCCTTCTTTAGATGAAAAAGAACTATTAGAATATGTCGCTTATGCGGAAAGTATTTCAAATCATCCCATTGCCAAAGCTATCGTAGAAGCTTATGGAAAAGAAGTGGATAATCAAAAAATTTCTGATGCGCAAGAAATCTTAGGTAAAGGCGTACATATCGCCTATAAAAATCATATTGTTGAAGTCGGTAATCCAAAATTAGTGAAAGTCGATGAAATTGCTAAAGAACCAGGTAGCATTGTTTATGTAAGTGTGGATGGTGAATATAAAGGCTATATCGTCTTAAAAGATCAACTCAAAGATAACGCGATTGAATTTGTAAAAGAAGCGCATACGATGAACATGAAAGTTGAAATGCTTTCAGGTGATAAAAAAGAATATGCTGAATTAGTAGCCAATCAATTAGGTTTAGATGACTTTAAAGGAGAGCTTCTTCCAGAAGAAAAAGTTTCTTCTTTAGAAAAAGTATTAGAAGTAAAAGAAAATCAACCGGTTCTTTATATGGGTGATGGTGTAAATGATGCACCTAGCATTATGCGAGCCGATGTTGGCGTCGCTATGGGTGCCGTTGGAGGCCGCCATTGAAGCTGCGGATATGGTTATCATGAATGATGATTTAAAGAGTGTAATTACCTCTTGTAAAATCGCTAAAAAGGTCTATAGAACAAGTATCTTTAACATTGCTTTTGCTTTAACTATCAAATTCGTAGTTTACGTCTTAGCGTTATTCAATATTTCTTCAATGTGGATGGCTTTATTAGCGGACGTAGGTGTTACTTTACTCCTTATTTTCCACTCCTTATTCTTAAGTAATCGGTTGAAAAAAATCAAATGAGTGAATTAGTATTGAAGCAAAACCAGGAATTATTAAAAAAGCTCCAAGGTTTCTTAATTTATCAAGATCAAGCCATTACTACAAATCAAATGAATAAAGTCATGCGTCAAGGCGTTTCTTCGTTACGGGCTTATTCTTTGCTTTTAAAAACGTATTTAGATATCAATGAAAGTTGGATAGAAAATTATCTTCCTTACATGGTTCATGAATTAAAAAAAGAAGAGTATGAAAACAATCCTTATTTTAAAAACATTCGTATTCCGCAAAAGAAATTAGGTAAGTGGCGGTTAGGATATGACCGCTACGAAGCCTATCAAGCCTTTGTCTGTAATGATTTTATATTGGGAAATCAAAAAGAAGTTTATCCACAAATCGGTTTCTTTTCTAAACCCTTTACCTATCCAGCGGTATATGAAAATAATGTCATGTGGATGAGCGTTACACCAAATGAAGTAGAAACGATGAAAGAGCCTATAGAAAACGCAAAAGGAAAAGTACTTACTTTTGGATTAGGCCTCGGTTATTACGCTTATATGGTTTCTTTAAAAGACGATGTTGAAAGTATTACGGTTGTAGAAAGAGATGAAAACGTCATTCAATTATTTGAAAAATTAATTCTTCCACAATTTTCTCATCCAGACAAAGTGAAAATCATCCAAGCGGATGCTTATGAATATCTTTCCTCTTTAAAAGATGGTAGTTATGATTATTTATTTATCGATATTTATCATGACGCCGGCGATGGCTTAGAATGCTATCGAAAATTTTCTTTATTAACAAAAAAGCTATGTAAAACCAAAGTATCCTATTGGATAGAAAAAACGATTTCTTATTACCTCTAAGAAATCGTTCTTTTTTTAGTAGTTTAATGCTTTATTAAATTTTTCAATATCTTTCGTTTGCCCGACAACGAAGATAATATCATTGGGTTCGATATAGTCATTCGCTTTAGGGGCAAATGTTTTGGTTTTTCTTGTAATTAAGATTAAGTTAACACCATAGGTGTTACGTGGATTTAATTCCGAAATTAATCGATGCTCAAAATCTTTGTTGATGGATACTTTGACGACGGAGAAGTTATCGCCTAAAGAGTAGTAGTCAACGAAGGATTCGTTTTCTAGGCGATTGGCAAGACCTAAACCTGCCATTCTTTGGGGAGAAATGACTTCATGAGCGCCGAGTTTCTTTAACACGGGAATATAATATTCATTATCGACACGTACGGTTAAATGCTTAACCCCCATTTCCACTAAAATAACGGTAGTAAGAATGGTGGCTTGAATATTATTTCCGTAAGCCACAATCGCGTGATCAACATGCTGCATATCTAATTCTCTTAAAGCTTTTTCATCGGTAGAATCAGCAATAAAGACAGTAGGAATAAAGCGAGAAGCAATTTTGACTTTGTTTTCATCTTTATCGATGGCCATTACATCGGCGTCGTGTTTGGATAATTCTTCAACAATGGACATACCAAATTGTCCTAAACCAAAGACTGCAATTGTTTTTTTCATAAAAGTTTTCCTCCTATAATTAACCAATAACTAGGTTTTCTTCAATATAACGAACATGACCTTCTCTTTCATTATTTAAAGCGCTAGAGAATACGCTTAAGACGGTGATAGGACCGACACGGCCAAGGAACATTAATAGCGATAAAATAACTTTGCTTCCGTTAAATAAATTTGGGGTAAGGCTTTGCGTATAGCCCACGGTGTTTAAAGCCGAGAATACTTCAAAAAATATCTTACCGGAAGCATGATTTACACCATGCGAACTTTCTATAATTTCAATGCCTAAATAACCCATAATAATAACTGCACAAGCAACGAAGATAAGGGCCATTGCACGCGTAATCGAGTTTTGCGAGATGGTTCGTTGAAATACAACTGGCTTTTTCCCGTGCATATAAGAGAAAATAGCTAAGATAATCGTGAAGAATGTCGTTGTCTTAATGCCACCACCCGTTGATAACGGGGAAGCGCCTACAAACATTAAGAATTCACAAATTAATCGTCCGGGATCGCTTAATAAATTCATATCATAGGTGGCAAATCCTGCGGTTCTGCACGAAACACTTTGGAAAAGCGCTTGTAAGAACGTCATTCCATTACGATATTCCGCTAACCACAAAGCAGCGGTTCCAAAAACAATAAGAATAGAAGTGGACAATAAAACAATTTTCGTGTAGCATGACCATTTTTTGGGTTTATGATGTATCACATCGTCAATGACAGGAAAACCAATACCACCAATAACAATTAAAAGCATGGTAATGATATTAAGGGGAATATGCCCAGCATAAGAAATTAAAGAATTATTTCCTAAAATATCAAAGCCGGCGTTATTAAAGCTAGAAATGGAATGGAATATTGAAATCCAAATACCATCAGAAACGCCATATTTTGGAATAAATATAAATAAGAAAAGCAATATTCCAATACCTTCTACAACGAATGTATAAAGAACAACTTTTTTAACGAACTTTAATACGCTTGCAAAATTTTCAAGACTTAAGGCTTCCTTTAAAACAAATCGATCCATAGCGCCAATTTTAACCCCAAGTGCTGATAAGAAAAATGTAAATAAAGTTATAAATCCAAGACCACCAATTTGAACTAAGAGAATCAAAACGATTTGCCCAAAGAGTGAAAGTGTCTGACTTAGACTGGCATAAGGAGTTAATCCAGTTACACATACTGCGGAAGTGGATAACAATAAAGCATCCCAATAATTTGCAAATCTTCCGCTTTGGTAGGACCAGGGCATGGATAATAAAAAAGAACCCAAAAGAATAATAGTCGCAAAGCTAACTAAAACGAGAAGATATGGCGTTATTTTTCTTTTTTTCATAAAGTCACCTAGCCCCTCTCTTTCCTTCAAGGGTGCTTTCATTGTAGTACAAAAAAATGGAGTTGTCTATGCATGACCTTTTTGAAGAAAAATTACATCGAGAAATATCCCAGTTTTATCTTGCCTAGAAGGCAAGAAATAATTTTTCCTATTTTCAAAAAAACGCTTGCTTTTTAAAATAAGTTGTTGTAAAATTTTACAGCGTAATGTTCACGCGCGTTAAACATACGTACGCGTGCATTATGTGAGTAGGTGTGGAAGGATGAGTAGAAGCGATTCATCCAATAAAACCACAACACGGACAAAAATACTTGAAAGAAGGAGGAATGTCACGTGAGTAAAAAGATCGCAAAAGTCGTTAAACTTGAACTAATTGGCGGTGAAGCAAAACCAGGGCCAAAACTTGCATCTGCAGGTATTGTCATGCCAAAGTTTTGTACAGATTTCAACGCTAAGACTGCCGACCGTCGTGGAGAAATCATTCCAGTAATCATTACTGCGTATGAAGACAAATCATTCGATTTCGTTATTAAAACTTCACCAGTTGCAGGCTTATTATTGAAAGCAGCCGGTATCCAAAAGGGATCAAGCAACGCTAAGACCACAAAAGTAGGTCACATTAGTAAAGATCAACTTCGCCAAATCGCGGAGTACAAAATGCCTGATCTCAACTGCAATGATGTAGAAGCAGCTATGAGAATCGTCGCGGGATCTGCGCGTAATATGGGCATTGTCATTGACGACTAAAAACACGTGGGAGGGAAAACCCCGTTAGAACCACCAAGGAGGAAATTATGAAGAAAGGTAAAAAGTATCAAGCGGCCGCAAAGTTAGTTGATTCTACAAAACTTTACACCATCGCTGAAGCAGCAGAATTAGTGAAGCAAACTTCTACTGTGAAATTCGATGCAACTATCGGCGTCTCATTCCGCTTGAATGTTGATCCAAAACAAGCTGATCAACAAATTCGTGGTACTTTAATTCTTCCGCACGGAAACGGAAAAACAAAGAAAGTACTTGCTATCACTAACAAAGTCGAAGAAGCTAAAGCAGCTGGTGCCGATTATGTTGGTGGAAAAGAAATGCTCGAAAAAATTCAAAAAGAAAACTGGTTTGACTTCGATGTTATCGTTGCGACCCCAGATATGATGGGAGAACTCGGTAAAATGGGTCGTGTCTTAGGTCCAAAAGGCTTAATGCCAAACCCAAAAGCTGGTACAGTTTCCATGAACATTGGTCAAGCTGTCCAAGAAATCAAAGCTGGTAAAGTAGAGTATCGTGTTGATAAAGAAGGAAATGTTCATGTGTCTATCGCACGTTGTTCCTTTGATACCGACAAGATTGTTGCTAACTTAACCGCTATTTGCGAGACTATCGTAAAAGTAAGACCTGCAGCAGTTAAGGGTACTTATATCAAAAATGCTGTTGTCCACACGACCATGGGCCCAGCAATCAAAATTACATTCGACGGTCGTTAATTAAGGAAAGCATTCAATATACCATAGACAGCAACGGCCAAGGGGCTTAATCATGTTGCCGAGGTAACGAAAATCATATAAAATTTTTTGATGGATCACTCATTGTATATTGAAGCCTCAATACAAATTTACAACAGGAGGTGTTTTAGATGAATCAAGATGTCTTAAAAGGCAAACAAGAGATCGTCTCTGAAGTTACCAATAAACTTCAAAAATCTGGATCTTTAACTGTCATTGAGTATCATGGTTTAACAGTTGCTGAAATCACCGATTTACGCCGTAAATTACGTGCTGAATCTGCTGAAATGACTGTTTACAAAAACTCTTTGGTACATCGTGCGATTAAAGACATGGGTTTAGAGATGGAATTCTTTGGACCTAACGCATTCATTTTCTCTGAAGACGTCGTTGCCGGACCAAAAATCATTGCAAAGGCCGCTAAGAAAAATGAACATCTTATCATCAAGGGCGGAATCGTTGACGGTAAAGTATTAACCGCTGACGAAATGAAAGTAATCGCTACCTTACCAGGACGCGATGGCTTAATTTCCATGCTCTTATCGTGCTTACAAGCACCTGTCCGCAAATTTGCTTGCGCTGTTCAAGCGATTGCTGACAAAGAAAACTAATTGTCAAATAGGAGGAAACAAACAATGGCAAAGTTAACAAATGAAGAAATTATTGCTTCTCTTAAAGAGATGACAATTCTTGAACTTCACGATTTAGTGAAGGCAGTTGAAGAAGAATTTGGCGTGACCGCCGCTGCTCCAGTCGCAGCAGCTGCTGCACCTGCAGAAGAAGAAGCTGCAAAAGGACCAACCGAAGTCAACTTAATCTTAAAGAGCTTCGGAACCGCAAAAGTTGCAGTTATCAAAGCAGTTGTTGCTATCACCGGTCTTGGCTTAATGGATGCTAAGAAATTAGTCGATGCTTGCCCATCCACCATTAAGGAACACATCACACCAGTCGAAGCAGAAGAACACAAGAAAGCTCTTGTCGCTGCTGGCGCTGAAGTTGAAATTAAGTAATCAACTTACAATCTGTTTTAAGAACCTGCTTTTTAAAAGCGGGTTTTTCTCGCATTTAAGGGGGATTGAAAATGCCGCAATACTTTGATAATAATCCGGACTTAGCTTCCAAACCGAAGTACATTTCCTTTACTATCCAAGAACGGGATTTCTCCTTTAAAAGCGATATCGGTGTCTTTTCCAAAAATCAAGTGGACGAGGGAACAAAAGCTTTTCTAAAAGTTTTACTTACCCGTCCACTATCGGGAAAGATTCTGGATATGGGATGTGGATATGGAGCATTAGGATTAACACTAGCGAGCTTCTTTCCACAATCTACATTTGTGCTAGCTGATGTCAACGAGCGAGCCCTCGAGTTAGCACAAGAAAATCAAAAAAGGCTCCACCTCGAAAATGTTACTTGTATATTGAGCAACATTTACGAAAACATTACAGATTTATTCCATTCAATTGTGATAAACCCGCCAATTAGAGCTGGAAAATCAGTAATCTATGAAATGTTTCGCGGTGCTTATGAGCATTTGAATGATGACGGTTCTCTTTTTATCGTCATCCGTAAATCGCATGGTGCCCATTCGGCGCAAGCTTATATTGAAAAAGTCTTTGGCCAATGCCTTTTATTAAAAAAGGAAAAAGGGTACTACATTTATGAGGCGAAAAAAGAAAACAAAAACGAAAAATAGAGAGGTGTAATTATGAGCAAAAATGAAACAATTAAGTATTTAAACAACAATCGTATTGATTACTCTAAAATCAGTGGCACCTTACCACTTCCAAATTTAGTGGAAATTCAAACTGAATCTTTTAAATGGTTTATTACGCAAGGGATTAAAGAAGTCTTAGAAGACGTTTTCCCTATTGCAAACTATAGTGAAACCTTACAAATTGAATATGTAGATTGCCGTTTTGACCAACCTAAATATGATTATTTAGAATGCAAAGAACGCGACATGACCTATAGCGCACCATTACGCGTGACTTTACGTCTTCGTTTTAAAGAAACCGGAGAAATTAAAGAGTCCGAAGTATTTATGGGCGACTTCCCATTAATGACCAAAAGTGGAACTTTCATCATTAATGGTGCAGAAAGAGTTATTGTTTCCCAATTAGTGCGTTCTCCAGGCGCTTATATGTCCAAAACTATGGACAAGTCTGGAAAATATCTCTATGAAGGTGACTTAATTCCTACAAGAGGTACTTGGCTCCAATTCGAATCGGATCAAAAAGATGTTTTATCCGTTCGTATTGATCGTCAAAGAAAAATGTATGCCACAATTCTTTTAAAGGCTCTTGGCTTAGAAAATGACGCGGAAATTGAAGAACTCTTTGGTGTCCGCGATAACTTACATGGTACGCTCGAAAAAGATGCTGAAATTAATACAGCCCAAAAAGCATTGTATGAAATTTTCCGCAAATTAAAACCAGGTGAACCAGTAACTGAAGAAGGTTCTGCTAACTTCTTAGTACAAAAGTTCTTTGATCACAAACGTTATGATCTTGGTAGAGCAGGCCGTTATAAATATGCAGAAAAATTAGGTATTTACAATCGTTTAGTCGACCGCGTATTAGCGGAACCATTAGTTTCTGCTGATGGTGAAATCGTCTATCCAGAAGGTACCTTATTAACCAAAGAAATGGTGGAAGAATTAAGAGATGCGAAGTTCTTTGAACAAGGCGCTCACGTTCGCCACGTTTCAATTAACACCAATTTAGATAGTCACGATATCGTTAACTTCATCCATGTTTATGCAGATGAAAAGAGAACGATTATATCTCCAGTTGTTGGCACTGATTTAAATTTAACTGAACCATGTGTCACAATTCCAGATATTTTAGCGGTATTCTCTTACTTCATGAACATCATGGATGGCTTTGGCGCTACCGATGATATCGACCACTTAGGCAATCGTCGTGTACGTTGCGTAGGTGAATTAATTGAAAACCAATTCCGTATTGGTTTATCCAAAATGGGCAAAGCGGTGCGCGAAAAAATGTCCATTGCTGACTTAGAGAATGTTACACCACAATCCTTAGTGAACATTCGTCCTTTAACCGCAGCAATTAAAGAATTCTTCGCCACATCGCAATTATCACAATTTATGGACCAAACGAACCCACTTGCTGAATTAACGAATAAACGTCGTTTATCCGCATTAGGTCCAGGTGGCTTAACACGTGACCGTGCAACCTTCGATGTTCGTGACGTTCACTATTCTCACTATGGTCGTATCTGCCCAATTGAAACACCTGAAGGTCAAAACATTGGTTTAATTAATAACTTAGCCTCTTATGCTAAAGTTAATCGCTATGGATTTATTGAAACGCCATATCGTATTGTTGATAAAGAAACATGTCGTGTTTTAGATAAAGCAGTGTACTTATCTGCTGATGATGAAAGAGGACATATTATCGCTCAAGCTAACGTTAACTTAGGCGAAAATGGAGAAATTTTAGACGACCACGTCATTTCCCGTTTTGATGGTGAAAACGTAATCGCTGATAAAGATCAAATTGACTTTATCGACGTTTCTCCAAAACAAATCGTTTCTATCGCTGCTTCTTGTATTCCATTCCTTGAAAACGATGATACCACTCGTGCATTAATGGGTGCTAACATGCAACGTCAAGCGTTACCACTTTTAAGACCACACGCCCCATTCGTGGGAACAGGTATGGAACACGTGATTGCTCGTGACTCTGGTAGTGCTGTTGTTGCGGAAGAAGACGGCGTTGTGAAATATGTCGATTCTAAAAGAATTGTCGTCATTACCAAAGATGGCGGCGAACATGAATATCGTTTACAAAAATTTGGTCGTAGCAACCAAGGCACATGTATGAACCAAAAACCTATTGTTAAAGTAGGTCAAGAAATTCATACGAATGACGTTATTGCTGATGGTCCAGCTATGGATAATGGTGACTTAGCTTTAGGTCAAAACGTTACCATCGCCTTTATGACATGGAATGGTTATAACTATGAAGACGCTGTCATCATGTCGGAAAGACTTGTAAAAGATGATGTTTATACTACCATTCATATTGAAGAATATGATTTGGAATGCCGCGATACCAAATTAGGTGTTGAAGAAATCACTCGTGATGTTCCAAACATTAACGAAGATGCCAAAGCCTTCTTAGATGAACGCGGTATTATTATTCCTGGTGCAGAAGTAAAAGAAGGAGACATCCTTGTTGGTAAAGTTACACCAAAAGGACAAACCGAACCTACCCCAGAAGAAAAATTATTAATGGCTATCTTTGCGGAAAAAACCAAAGATGGCAAAGATTCCTCACTCCGTGTTCCACATGGTGGTGCAGGTATTGTTTTGGATGTTAAAACATTCTCTCGTAAAAATGGTGATGAATTAGCGCCAGGCGTTAACGAAGTCGTTCGTGTCTACATCGTCCAAAAGAGAAAAATCTCCGAAGGTGATAAGATGTCTGGACGTCACGGTAACAAAGGTGTTATTTCCCGTATTTTACCAGTAGAAGATATGCCATTCTTACCTGATGGTACCCCAATTGATATTATGTTAAATCCGTTAGGCGTTCCTTCTCGTATGAATATTGGTCAGATTCTTGAAATCCATTTAGGTATGGCTTGTAAAAAGTTAGGATTAAAAATTGCTACCCCAGTTTTTGATGGTATGTCCAATGATGAAATCTTTGACTTAATGGCTAAAGCTGGTATGGAAAAAGATGGTAAGACCATTCTTTATGATGGCCGTACGGGTGATCGTTTTGATGAACGTATTTCTGTCGGTGTCATGTATATGATTAAACTTGTACACATGGTTGATGATAAGTTACACGCCCGTGCAACTGGACCTTATTCCTTAGTTACACAACAACCTCTTGGTGGTAAGGCGCAAAATGGTGGACAAAGATTTGGTGAAATGGAAGTTTGGGCCCTTGAAGCTTATGGTGCCGCTCACATCTTACAAGAAATCTTAACCATTAAATCCGATGACCGTGTGGGTCGTAAGAAAACTTACGAAGCCATTATTAAACAACGTGAAATTCCAAAGTCCGGAATTCCAGAAGCTTTCTTAGTTTTACAAAAAGAATTGCAAGGTCTTGCAATTAACGTCAAACTCTTAGACCAAGAAGGTCAAGAAATTGATGTTTCTGCTATCTCTAAGCAAAACGAAGCTGAAGAAAGAAAAATTTCGAAAGATCTTCGTGATATAACAAGTGAAATTGTTATCGAAGATGAAAACGAAAGAGAATAGGAGGAGGTAAAGATATGTTTGATGTTAGACGTTTAGCCGCTATTCAAGTTGGTTTAGCCTCTCCAGAACAAATTCGTGCATGGTCGCATGGTGAAGTGAAAAAACCTGAAACCATCAACTACCGTTCACAAAAGCCAGAAATGGGTGGTCTCTGCTGTGAAAAAATCTTTGGACCAGCAAAAGACTACGAATGCCATTGTGGTAAATATAAGAAAATTCGTTTCCAAGGTATCACATGTGAAAAATGTGGTGTTGAGGTTATTTCTAAAGAAGTACGTCGTGAGCGAATGGGACATATTGAACTTGCCTCTCCATGTACCCATATTTGGTATCTAAAAGGTATTCCTTCTAGAATGGGATTAATTTTGGATGTTTCACCCAAACAATTAGAAGAAGTTGTATATTTTGCTGCTCACATTTGTTTAAATCCAGGAACTTCTACGATATTAAAGTATCGTGGATTCCTCGATGAAAAACAAGCGCGTCAAGACTTCATTGCTGCCATCAAAGAATTCCAACCACAATTGGATCCTGATTCTTATGATTATCAACGCTCTGAAGAATACATTGCGAAGATGGAAAAGCAAAATGAAACCTTTGATTTCTCTACAATTTCTGCCTTTATTTCTAAATATACAGGTGCTGAATTTGGTGAAGGTGCTGAAGCTATCAAGAGACTTTTAAAAGAAGTTGATTTAGATGCAGAACTCGCCTCAATTCAAGCAGAATTAAAAGAAACACAAGGACAAAAGAATCAAAAGAGAATTAAATTAATTAAACGATTAGAAGCCGTTGAAGCCTTCCGTACTAGCGACAACAAGCCTGAATGGATGGTGTTAGATGTAATTCCGGTCATTCCACCAGATTTACGTCCAATGCTTCCTCTTGATGGTGGTCGTTTTGCTACCGCTGACTTAAATGATTTATATCGTCGTGTCATTACTCGTAATACACGTTTAAAGAAATTAATCGATATGAATGCGCCTTCTGTCATCTTGATGAATGAAAAACGTATGCTTCAAGAAGCGGTGGATGCATTAATTGATAACGGCCGTCGTAATAAACCTGTTTCGGGTGCCGGAGGTAGACCATTAAAATCTCTATCCAGTGCCTTAAAAGGTAAACAAGGTCGTTTCCGTCAAAACTTATTAGGTAAACGTGTCGACTATTCTGGTCGTTCCGTTATTGCTGTTGGACCAAGCTTAAAGATGTATCAATGTGGATTACCACGCGAAATGGCTATCCAATTATTGAGACCATACATTGCCTCTATTTTAATTAAGACAGGCAAAGCAACCGCCCATAAACAAGCTGATAAGATTATTGATCGTTATGATGAATGCGTCTTCGATATCGTCGAAGAAATTATTGGAAAGCACCCAGTTTTATTAAACCGTGCACCTACCTTACATAGATTAGGTATTCAAGCTTTCCAACCTATCTTAGTTGATGGACGTGCAATCCGTCTTCACCCATTAGTTTGTACAGGATTTAACGCTGACTTCGATGGTGACCAGATGGCTGTTCACGTTCCATTATCCAAAGCGGCTCAAGAAGAAGCCCTTGACTTGATGTTAGCGTCCAATAACATCTTAGGACCTAAAGATGGTAAACCAATCGTTACACCATCTCAAGACATGGTTTTAGGAAACTATTACTTAACGCTTGAATCAACCAAAGAAGACTTCTTGAAGAAAGCCCAAGCCTGCCATGACCGCGGAGATGAAGAAGAAGCGGAACGTTATGAACTTTATGCTGAAAGCGAAGGCAAAGTCTTCCGTAATAAAGATGAAGTTTTATTAGCGTACCAAACCAAGCAAATTCACTTACATAACCGTATTGCCATTCCAGGACATACATTACATAAGACTGGCTTTAGTGAAGAAATGAACAATATGTTCCTTATCACGACAGTCGGTAAAATTATATTTAATGAAATCTATCCAAGTGATTTCCCATATTTAAACGATAATGGAAAAGCTAACTTGGAAGGAGATCAAATTTCGTTCTTTGTACCTAAAGGCACAAATATTCGTGAATACATCGCGGGACAAAAGCCAAGAGATCCTTTTGGAAAGAAACATTTGGGTGCAATTATTAACGAAATCTTCCGTCGTTATGGAACCTCTAAGACCAGTGTCGTTCTTGATAAAATGAAAGATCAAGGATTTAAATATTCTACTGTTGCTGGTATTACGGTTTCTATCGCTGACATCAACGTCCTTGAAGGCAAAGATGAATTAATTGCTGAAGGTGACGCAAAAGTAGCCAAGGTTCAACACTTATACGAAAAAGGTTTACTCACAGATAAGGAACGTTATCAACAAGTCGTTGCTATTTGGGGTGATCGTGATACCGGTGTCTTAACCAAAGTATCAAAACTCTTAAAGAAGAGAATGGACGACGATGCTCGTAACCCAATCTTTATGATGAGTGCTTCTGGTGCTCGTGGTAACACCTCGAACTTCTTACAGTTAATCGGTATGCGTGGCTTGATGTCCAAACCATCAGGTGAAGCTATCGAACTTCCAATTAAATCATGTTTCCGTGAAGGTATGACCGTTAGTGAATTCTTTATTGCTACGCATGGTGCCCGTAAGGGTGGTGCAGATACCGCATTAAAGACCGCTGACTCTGGATATTTAACAAGACGTCTTGTTGATATTTCTCAAGATGTTATCGTTAGAGAAGACGATTGCCATACTGATCATGGATTTGTTGTATCCGAAATTCGCGATACTGCCCAAGATACGGTTATCGTACCATTAGAAGACCGTTTATCTGGTCGTTATTCCTTACGTGATATCGTCGATCCAAATAGTGGAGAAGTCCTTGTTCCAGCCAATACATTAATCAGTGATGATGACGCAAAGAGAATTGTCAAAGCGGGTATTACCCACGTTGAAATTCGTTCGTTATTCGGTTGTGAAACCAAAGATGGTGTCTGTAAACACTGCTATGGCCGTAACTTAGCAACCGGTAAAGAAGTTGTCATTGGTGAAGCTGTTGGTATTATGGCGGCTCAATCCATTGGTGAACCTGGTACTCAGTTAACCATGAGAACCTTCCACACCGGTGGTGTTGCTGGTGGCGATATTACAATGGGTCTTCCACGTGTTCAAGAATTATTTGAAGCTAGAAATCCTAAAGGTGAAGCCCTTATTTCTGAAATTGAAGGTAATGTTAAAGATATTGAAGAAAAGGTCAGCGGAATCTATACAATTTCTGTGGCAAATGATTTAGAAGAAAAAACTTACACGACGAATTTTGGCGCACGTTTACGTGTGAAAAAAGGCGACCATGTGAAGAATGGTGATAAATTAACCGAAGGTACAATTTCACCTAAGAAATTACTTGATGTCGCTGATGTTACAGCCGTTGAGAATTACATTTTGAAAGAAGTACAAAAGGTTTATCGTTCCCAAGGTATTTCTATTTCTGATAAGCATATTGAAGTTATCGTTCGTCAAATGCTTCGTAAAATGGTGGTTGTTGAAGGTGGCGACACCGCAATGCTCCCAGGAACTCGTGTTGACGTTGTAGAATTTACAAAGCAAAACGAAGAAGCATTAGTGAATGGTAAGCGTCCAGCAGTTGCTAGACCATTAGTCTTAGGTATTACTAAGGCGGCCTTAGAGACTGAATCCTTCTTATCTGCCGCATCCTTCCAAGAAACCACAAGAATCTTAACCGATGCAGCGATTCGTGGAAAAGTGGATCACTTACATGGCTTAAAGGAAAATGTTATTACTGGTCGACTCATTCCAGCTGGTACCGGTTTACGTTCGGATGAAGAAGAAAATGAAATTCTTGCTAACTTCGATGTTACCGAAACAATGGAAAAAGTTGAAAAGCAATACGATCAAAAGTAAAAAAGTTGAAGGGAGCCTCAAAAACTCCCTTTTTACTTCTAAAAGCGCAAAATTCTGCTTTAAATAAATGTGGAATTTTTATCAAGTAAATGATATAATACTATCATTATTCATATCTCTTGAAGAATGATAATAAATTATGTTTTAAAAAGGAGGTTTATATTTATGAAAAAGAGTTTCAATTTACTTTTTTCCGCAACCGCATTATTAACGGTTTTATTGACAAGTTGTGGTTCAACGCCAACTCCAACTACGTCAGTGACACCAACAACTTCATCTACTTCAACCTCAGGTTATCCTGAAGGTTATGTAAAAGATAGTGGTGTTGGTCAATCTAACTACAGAGTAACGCATTCTACTGAATACAGTGTTTCATTAACCGATGAACTCGTTGGTGAAGGAACCCCATGTTTAGCATCTAAAGGCGAACAAAATCTTTTAGTTATTCCTGTTGAATTTAGCGATTTCCCAGCAGAGTCATTAGTACCTTCTGTGGCAGATGCAACGGAAGCTAAAGCACAAGCAAAACAATTTATTCAAGATGCTTTCTTTGGCGCTACCGAAGATACCGGTTGGGAGTCTTTAAAGAGCTACTATTATAAATCAAGTTATGGTCAATTAACCTTGAATGGTTTTGTTACTGACTGGTTTATGTTAGATAAGTCTGTCACGGAATTATTAGAATATTGGAAAGATGTACCTGTCAGTGCTGGTGGTAACGGTGGATATAACAGTACTTGGTATATTTTAAGAGAAGCCGTAAAATGGTATAAGAGTGTTTCTAAAGAAAATAACTGGCCAGACATTAAAGAATTTGATAAGAACCATGATGGTATGATTGATGGTGTATGGCTTGTTAACTCTGCGGGTATTAAAGCCTACAGCAGTGATGACTTCTGGGCATTTACTTATTGGGATATCAATAACCCTGATGCTTCTAGTGGTTATGATGTAGAAAATCCTATGGCCGTTCCTTATTGTTCTGCTTCCTATAAGTTCTTAGAAAATGGTGGATATAATGGAAAACCAGATAGCCATACGATGATTCACGAAACTGGTCACTTAATGGGTATTGAAGACTATTATACCTATGATAAAGGTGGATGGGGCCCTGCTGGCGGTGGCGATATGATGGATCAAAACGTTGGTGATCATGACGCTTTCACAAAAACGCTTTATGGTTGGACCAATCCATATTATGTTACGGGTGATGCAGAAATTACGATTAAGCCATTCCAAGAAAATGGAGATTGCATTATCGTGAAAAATGGTTGGAACGGACATGCTTTTGATGAATATTTAATTATTGAATTTTATACTCCAACTGGACTTAATCAAAAAGATGCTTCGGAAATTTATAAAGGTGAAGGTTATCCTCAACTTCCATCTAAAAATGGTTTAAAGATTTACCATATCGACGCACGTTTAGGTATGTTTGATGAAGGCAAACTAAATCAAGGTCAAACAACACAACAAGCTTTCGTCGCTTATACGGATGAAATGAAAACCGAATACAATGGTAAAAGTGTAAAGACCTATATGGCTCACTCCAATACTCGTTCTAGAAGTGCTGAACCAAATAACTCTTTAATTCACTTATTAGAATCTACAGGACGTAACTCCTTTAAGACAAATGATAATAAAATTAACAACACTACCTTATTTAAACAAGGAGCAGTCTTAGGAGCAAATGGCAAGTTTACAAACTTTAAATTCAATGATGGAACTTATTTAGACTATGTTATTGAAGTAAAGTCAGTTACGAATGAATCTGCCACGATTGTATTTAATGCAAAAAGAGCTTAATAAAAAAAGATATAAAGGAGATGAAGTTTCATTTCCTTTTTTCTTTATATTTATTTTATAGAAATAAAGAATTATGACGACAGAAGTTATTTAAATTTTGCTTTTTTTTTGTTATGATAATAAAAGGAGGTTTTAAAAATGAAAAAGAAATTGCTTGTTTCTATGGTTTTTTTAAGCCTCTTAATTACTACGTCTTGTACAGTTAAAATTACTAATTATCAACCGATAAAAGAAGAAAATACACATATTGAAGAAAAAACTGAAGAGTATTACAGAAAATCATCTTTTTTAAAAAAATATGAAGAAATTACTCTAAAAAATCATACTTATCTTTCATCGAAAGGTGAACAAAAGATTTTAGTTATTCCGGTGGAGTTTAGCGATTATCCTGCTTCGAAGTTAAAAGGTGGAGAAGAAGAATCCTTAACCTATATTCATAATGCTTTTTTTGGACAATCGTCATCTACTGATTTTGAGTCGGTTGCTGCTTATTATAATCTATCTAGTTATGGACAACTAAAACTTCAAGGTAAAGTCACTCCTTGGTTTACTTATCCAGAGTCTTTTCAAGAGTTTAATGAAAATTCTAAGGAAAATGTCAAAAGCCGTAATATTCTAGAAGCAGCGGTTGAATGGTATAGAAGTACATTTGATGATCTTGCGACCTTTGATCAAAATAAGGACGGTTATATTGATGCCGTTTATTTAATTCCTAGCGTTCCGTTTGATATTGAAAAAAAGAATAATACTTTATTTTGGGCACATACCTATGAATCTACTAGTACAAGCCACTACTCAACGAAACCTTATGGGAGAATGTATTCTTGGGTGAATTACAATTTTCTTTTTCAAAATAAAGGACGTTTACCAGATACACATGTCTTAATTCATGAAACGGGACATCTATTAGGTTTAAAAGATTATTATTCAGAAGATGAAGATGAACAATATTTTGCAACGGCTAAATTTGATATGATGGATATGAATATAGGAGATCACAATGCTTTTAGTAAAATGCTATTAGATTGGACAACACCTTATGTAATTCAAAAACCTACGACTTTTAAATTACATTCATTTATCAAAACAGGGGAATGTATTATTTTAACCTCTTCATGGAATCAAACTCCAATGGATGAATATTTACTTTTAGAATTTTATACACCTACGGGTATCAATAAAAAAGACGTTTCTGGATGGGTTTATTCTAACCTATCATCTTATGGTGTTAAGGTATATCATATAGATGCTCGATTAGGTTATATTACCAATTTTGGAAATAGAACAGAAGCATATGTAGAAGATGTCGAAGATACAAGCATTTTAAAACAACCACTCAATACTTATCATATTGATGTAGCGCACAATAACACGACTTCTAAAACGAAAAAATCAACAAAAGAAAATTATCCAGCAGAACCCTGTTATTTAATCGATTTTGTACGACCTTCTTCTTTTGAAAAGGAAGGTACCGCTGCAGACGAAAGTCTTCTTTTTAAAAAAGATGATAGTTTAGATGCTCGTCTTGCTTATCAAGAAAAGCCACTATTCTTTCATTCCAATCGAGAAATCAATCTATCTTTTTCAATTAAAAATATTACACATGATTATGCGGAAATTGAATTTTATGAGATAAATGCTTAAAAAGAATAAATTTATCTTCTAATTTAAAAGGATTGTTGTCCTACCTAGTTTTTATTTAGGTTTTTCAACATCCCTTTTATGTTTAGTGCTTTTATGTACTATTATTGATTTCTTCGGTTATTTTTCTTATAATAAAAAAACCAAAGAAAAATGAATAATTTTTATATCGATTTAGAAGGTGATAGAAGTGCAAAAGAAATTTAGATTATTATGGTTGATTGTTCCTTTGTTATTTAGTGGTTGCGAGATTTCAATTATTGAAACACCATCTAATTCTTTTGGTACTACATCTAAACAACCAACCACTAGTCAAGTAGAGAATTCATCAACATTAACAACAAGTATTACACCCTCTACTTCAACAATACTCAGTACAAGTACGATTACACCTAGTACATCTATCATTTCATCTTCTACATCCTCTTCAAAAGTAGAGAATTGGAAAGATACATATTATTATGATAATAGTTATACTTCCATTTATGATATTGTTCAAAGTTGGAGACAAAATCATTTATTAGAAGAAAATATAAAAACCTGGGGCATTGTTTCAAGAGTGTTTAAAAACTTAGAAGGAAATCAATGCTTCTATCTTCAAAGTGAAACGAATAATCATGAGCATTCTGCTATATTAGTAAATAATTATAGTGGTTCAGTTAATATTCAAAAAGGAAATGTGATTACTTTAGAAGGCATCATGAAGTTTGAAGATAATACTTTATCATTAACCGAACATCAAAATCTCCATGTTGATTATGAGGTAGCGCTAGATTCTTTAGATCCTTATGAAATAACGAAAGATTATCTTTCTTCTTCAGAATTAGATGAAGTAAAAAAACAAGGGCATCGATATGTTTCTCTTTCGCATGTATCCATTGAATATCAAACACAAAATAGTATTTATGCGAATATGGATACAGAATCCATTGAAATTGTGATAGAAAATTCAAGCAGTGCTTCTAAAGTTCATTCGGCTTTAAGCCAAATCTCAAATAATGATTTTATTAATTTATGGGGCGTTTTAAAATATGGGTCAGAAGAGAATTCTTCTTTACAATTCGCCATCGCTAGTACCGAAGATATTGAAAATCCTTATCAAAATGCTAGTCAAATTGTTTTAGATAGTAATGTTAGTAGTGCGACATCCAATCGTTATTCAACTGGTAATTATGGCTACTTTACTTATCAGAATTATACGTTTGATTATTATCGAACAGCGTATAGCAATTATGAGTCTTATTTTTTAAAGATGCTTTCTTTATCTTACCGAAATGCATTAGGAGGAATGTTATCAAATTATGATGCAATTCCTGATATTTTATCGATAGAAGTGTCATATTATGTTGAAAACATAGGTAGTAAAAATCCGCGATTATATTATGGACGCTATAATCAACTTCATGATTATAAAGAGATGAACCAATCTTTAAAAACAATACAGTTTGTGGCTGATTTTAAAGCGAATGATAATATTCAGTATTTCCGTTTTGAAACGGGTGACGCTACGCTATATTTAAATTCTATGACGATTCGCTATTTAAACCAAAGCGAAGCCAATGAAAGAACCTATGCTTCGTCGGGAGAAGGATTATATCGAATTAACCCCAGTTATTATACGGGAAATCTAAAAGAGGGTGCTTCTTTTACTTTACCGGTTGAAACCGAAAAAGTGGGAAATAGTTATCAAGTGATTTCCGAAAAGACATACTACTATTATTCTTATTCTTATTTAGAAAGCCATCCAGAACTCGTAGATTTAGGAACCTATACGGATCCTATCGATGTTGCAAATTACTTTAATGCTTTCCATACATATCCCGCGAATTATGTGAGTAAAAGTGAGTATTCTTCGGCAAAATCCATATTTGGAACCGATACAAGAATATGGTCTTATTATGAAAGAACCGATGGTTACGCTACCGTAGTGCCTTATCGAAATGGCGAAGAGGGGGTACCTCGTTATTACGAATTAGATATTGATCTTGATGGATCTTATTCAAATACTAGTCGTGGTGTGGGAAGATTAGTCGTTTGGTTAGATGGTTGGGATGTAGATAATTACGATAATAATCCAGTAACCGTCTATACCGATGATCATTATGCGACTTTTCAAGAGTATTATAATAATGGAAATTTCAGTTATCGCTTTAATGCAATTACTTCTTCTCGACGTTCTAATTTCACTAATTACACTTGGGGCGCACCGATAACACTTTAGTCAATCATAAAGAACTAAGGATTTTACATAGAATTCTTAGTTTTTTTTTGCTATGCAATCATGTTTTATCTTTGTTAGCCATACACTTTTGTAGTGAGGTAAAAGCTATGAATGATGAGCTAATCATACGCGGTGGAAAAAGATTAAAAGGAAACATCAAAATACAAGGAAGCAAAAACTTGGTTGTAAGCTTAATTCCAGCCTGCCTTTTAGCACGAGAAAAAGTCACTTTAAAAAATGTGCCTCCTATTAGTGATGTTTTTTGGCTAATTCAAATTATGGAGCATTTAAAAGTTTCTGTTCTCTATGAAAATGAAACCCTAACAATTGATGCTTCCCATTTTGCTTATCAAGACTTAACGATTTCTCCCGTGGGAAAATTCCGCGCTTCCTATTACTTTATGGGCGTTTTTATTGGAATGTTCCATCATTTAAAGATTGTTGAACCGGGTGGATGCCGATTTGGCGTTCGACCCATTGATTATCATTTAAAAGCATTTAGAGAGTGTGGAGTCAGTTATAAAGAAGGAGAAGTTTTTGATTTTTATTTAGAACAAAGTCATGACGCTCATATCGTTTTTGAAAATTCATCGGTTGGTGCTTCCGTTAATATTGCTTTATTAGCGGTGCAATTACCGTATGATTACATCATTGAGAATATGGCTTTAGAGCCAGAAGTCACAGAACTATTAAAATTTTTAGTAGCGATGGGCGCTGATATTGAAGGAATTGGAACAAGAAAAATTATCATTCATGGTGGAAAGAAACTACATGGAACAACGTTTCAAGTTATTCCTGATCGTATTGAAGCAGGAACTTATGCGATTATTGGAGCAGCCATTGGTGAAAAGCTTTGCATTGAACCGGTTTATAAAGAACATTTAGAAGCTTTATTCCATGTTTTTGATGTTTTAAAAGTTCCTTATTATTTTGAAGATAGAAAATTAATTGTTTCTAAAGGAAATGAAGCGATTGGCGCTTTAGTTGAAACAGCGCCTTATCCGGGATTTCCAACCGATTTACAACAACCTTTAACTTCCTATCTATCACAGATTCACGCGACTTCTATCGTAATAGAAAACATTTATCAACATCGCTTTTCCCATATTATTGAATTAAATAAAATGGGCGCTAATATCCAACAAGTGAATCAAATGATGATTATTCATGGTGTCGATCATTTACACGGAGCACATGTCGATGGAAAGGATTTAAGAGGAAGTGCTTCTTTAGTGATTGCCGCTTTAGTAGCGGAAGGGGAAAGTGTAGTTTCTGGTTTACGCTATATCAATCGCGGTTATGAACAATTAGTTAAGAAAGTTCGTTCTTTAGGAGCGGATATCGTAGAAAAAAAGGAGAATCAATATGAAGAAGAGATGGATTAAATTTACTTTTGTTTTATTGATGCTTGTCGGGTTAGTCTCTTGTAAAAAAGAAAAGCATGTTTTTCTATTCGGTAATTTTGAAAAAGAGTGGGTAACATTATTTCAAAGAGAAACCTCTTTACCTACTCAAGCTAGTTTTACCTCTTTATCCATGACAAGTAATGAGATGTATAAGATAGCAGATACGCGTTCTTTTGCCATTCAGGATGGTAAAAAATATATGTTTGAAAAGCAAGTACAAAATAGTAAAATGGCCATCTTATCGATTGGTTATCCGGATATTCAGCCTTATGTAACTATTGATACAAAGAATCGTAATTTTTCTTATGATGTATCGATGATAAATAAACAAAAAGAATTATTGATTTATAATGTATTTCATGTTGTTGAAGAACTCCGCTCCATTCATTCTTCGATACCGATTTATTTATTAGGTATATGGAAAAATTTTGATTTTGAAGAACCAGAAGAGAAATTATTCAATAGTTTTCTAAACGAAATCAATGAAGCCTTACAAGAAGCCATTAGTGAACAAAATGTCTTTTATATTCCTTTAAATCAAGTGAAAACCATAGAGGCATCAGTCCAAGAAGTAAAGAGGTACGTTTTATGAAAAATTTATCAACAGAATTCAATCGTATCTCTTGGTTCTTTAGCGCTTGTATTGAACAATTTCGTTACGTGGGAAATGATAATAAAAGATTATTAAAAATCCCTGCTTTTTCTCATTCTTTAGCGTACAACCAATATTTAAAGCATTTTCATATGTCTTTAAATTTGTTAAAGCAAGGCGAAAAGATGTGGACGAATTTTTTAAAATCGTCGAGGATGCAGGGACAGTATGTGGAGAATTTATATACCCATTACATGAAAAGAAGCACTTTTCAATTTCGTCTTTGTCTCGATGACGTTCTCCATTTGACCGAAGAAGTTCCTTTAGGTAATGATCCGCTTTATATAGGAATTGTCAAGAAGACAAAAAATCTATTTCAGTTGATTCAGCAATTAGACCAAGCTATTTATCACATTATCCGCGCAATCTCGCGATAAAATAAAGTGTTTTATAAAGAATTCTTTATAAAAAGAATGAGATTCTTATCTTTTTGCGATATAATAATGAATATATCGGAGGAGATAAGATGGAGCAGACGATCAGTAAAGAGAATTTTTTTACAAAAAGCATACAAAGAATAAAAAGCAAAGCTCTACAAATTTGGGAAAATAAAGACCATTTATTTTGGTATATCCTTTTTTTATTTGTAGTTGCTGTTGTTTTCTTTTTTAATATTCTTATTCATAACTCTTTATCTTTACCTTTAAGTGGAGATTATAGTTTACAACAAATTCCTTTCTATACGAATGGATATGATGATTGGTGGAAATTTCTAAAAACAGGGGAATTCCCAATGTGGGATTATTCCACATATTTAGGTGTTAATAATATTGGCTCCAATACTTTCTATTATTTATTAAATCCTTTTTTCCTACCGATTTTATTATGGCCGAGAGAATATATTGCTCAAGGTTTGGCTACTTTAATGATTATTAAAATGGTGTTAGCGGGTGTAACGTTTAGAGCGTTTTTAAAATACGTAGGTATAAAAGAACATATCGCTCGTTTATTTGCGCTTGCTTATGCTTTTTGTGGCTGGAATGTTTATTATTTATGGTTTAATCACTTCTTAGAAGTTTGTGTTGTTTTCCCTTTAATTTTATTAGGTATTGAAAAAGTGATTCGTGAAAAAAGGCCATGGGTCTTAATGGCGTCATTAGCATTAATGGGCCTATGCAATTACTTTTTCTTAGTTTCATCTTGTTTCTGTGGCGTTGTTTATGCAGTATATCGTTATTTCTGTCACTTTAAAGAAATGAGTAAAAGAGATAAATTACTCATTATTCCTATTGGTGTTGGCGCATTTTTAGTGGGTATTATGATTGCGTCGATTACGCTTTTCCCCGCTTATGCTGTTTTTACAAGTAGCTCAAGAGTAGAAGGCGCAAATTTCTTAAAGACATTAAAAAATGCTTTAAATGCGAAAGATTTTAAAAAATTCTTTCAATCCTTGTTAGAGTTTGATAGCGAAAAGAAAAAATACTATCCTTTAGTATCTTTCTTATTTCCATCGATTTCGGACTATAGCAGTATTTTGTTTAATAACAAAGGCTATGATAATACGCTTTGTAGCATCTTTATCTATACGCCGTTAATGATGTTCTTTATTCCATCTGTCTTACAAACCATTCGGAAAAAAAGAGTGCATCATCTTGTCGCAATTGGTTTCTTCTTATTAACTTTATTTACCCCATTCTTCTATTATCTATGTTATGGATTTACTTTAGATTATGGAAGATGGCAAATATTTGCGGTAGCAAGTATACTTGTATTTATCGCTCAAAATTATGAAGAAAGAGAAGAGATGCCTTCGTGGTTCTTTGATGTATCTTTAGGTACCGTTTTAATTGGTGTTATTATTGCGGTTAGCTTTGCTTTAGGATATCAAGATAAACATCCGAATGAAGTTTATGAATTAGGTGACCGAATTTACGTAGTCATTGGACAAGTGCTTTATATCTTTGTTTGTTATTTCTATTTACGCTTTAGACATAATAAAAAAGATTTAACCAAAATCTTAACAGGTGTAATTGCCATTGAAGCGGTCGTCATGGGAACGATTACCTTTAGTTATCAACCCCCAAATAATTATAGTACTTTATATGGTGGACCAAGTATTGTAAGAGAAGAAGAAAAGATTATTCGCGCTTTGCAAGAGCAAGATGATGGCTTCTATCGTATCTTTAACACAAACTCAGATCGTAATTCCAATAATTTACCCATGCGAGAAGGATATAAAGGGGTTTCGACGTTCCATTCTTTATTTAATTCCAATCTCCAAGAGTTTAACAATTGGTCAAGAGTGGGATATTCTTATGGAAACTGGTCCATGGGTGTTCATGAAAAAAGATATAACCTAGATGAATTTTTAAATATAAAATATTACATTCAAAAGACTTTGACCACAACGCAGGATGGACAAGCAAAATTGATTTCTAATAACATTCCAGGTGGATTTGTAGAAATGCCTGAATTAGAAACCAAAGAACATAAAGTTTATAAAAATACCAACTTTATTGAATTAGGTTATGCTTATGATTCCATTATGTCTTCTAGTTCTTTAAATTATAACTATGTGAATCGTAATGAAATTGCTTATTTAACAAGTGCAATTTTAGGCGCGGAAGACATGGAAAAAGTGAAAGAAATGCTTCCAGGCATTGAAGAAAAACAATATTCTTCTATTTCTAATTTAAATATGTTACCAACGGAAGCTTATGTCATGTCGAGTGAGCGTAATAAGCAATTCCAAGAATATGTGAATCAATTAAAAGCGAGTAATGAAGCTTATAAGGATTACACGAATATTCAAATGATTGAACCCGTAAAGAATGCTTATGGTTTTGACTATTTAGCGGTTGAAAGTGTTCGCGGTGGTTCTATCTCTTGTGAATGGAAAGATGGTGCGGCGACTTCCATGATTGTTAAACCTCGTGAAGGTTATTCTTTAGGTAAAGACGCGACAGCAGAACGTCCTTATTACGTTAATCTACATTTACGTATGGGTGAAAACGCTATGGTCAACTTCTATAATGCTGATGGTAAATTAGTTACTTGGGATAATCACATGTGGCACTACTACGATAATACGTATGATTTTAAGTATGATCGTGGATTCTATATTCGAGAAGAAGTTGAAACCATTGAAGTTATTATTTACGCGAATGCAAAAATGGATTATCCAACGATTACTTATGAACCTTATGAAAAATTCTATCAACGAATTCAAGCTTTAAAAGGCGAAAATGATGAAAACTTATTTAAGAATATTAAAGTGACGGATAATCACATTAACTTTGATACGAATTATTCGAAAAAGAAAATGATTGTACTTTCGGTTCCTTATGAAGCCGGTTGGTCAGGAAAATATACTTTGCCGAATGGTGAACAAGAACCAATTCAGATTTTTAAAGCACAAGGCGGATTCCTTGGCTTTGTAGCACCAGAAGGTGAAGTTCATTACGCATTATCCTATTTTACCCCAAACTTAAAAGAAGCTTTGCTTTTATGTGTAAGTGGTATTGTCCTCTTTGCTTCTTCGTGGGGCGCTGTCTACATTTATGAAAAGAAAAGAAAAAAAGAAACGCAAATAGAAGAAATTGAAAATCAATAAAAGAAAAAACGTTGGTGAGCAATCATCAACGTTTTGTTTTTAAATAGATAGAATAAACATCATTTTTAGGAAGATGGAATAACTGAGCAGTTAATTGAATCGCACTTTTAGGTGTTTCTCCTTGTTCCATAAAGGTTTTGATTTGGTAAATGATTTTTCCTTCATCGATAGTATCTTCAACCTCGGTAGCGCCTTCAATGACCACGACCATTTCACCTTTTAACGTTTCTAAAGGAATCGTTATAAATTCTTCTAAACTACCACGAATAAATTCTTCATGGATTTTTGTAATTTCTCGAGCAATACATGCTTTTCGATTTCCTAGAATACGATACATATCTTCTAAGGTATCTAAAATGCGATGTGGCGATTCATAAAAGATGAGAGTTTCTTCCTTATCTTTTAATTTTTCTAATTCTTTTTTTCTTTGCGAAGGTTTACTCTTTAAAAAGCCATGAAAATAGAAGTGTTCGGTCTCTAAGCCAGAACCGATTAAAGCGGGCAGAAATGCCGTACTTCCACCAATTGTGACGACATGAAAGCCTTCATCAATGGCTTTTAATATGAGGCGGTGTCCAGGATCAGAAATGCCAGGATAACCAGCATCACTTACATAGGCAATCGAATTTCCTTCCCTCATCAAACGAAGAAGTTTTTCACTCGCTTCATTTTCATTATGTTCATGACACGCAACTAAAGGCGTATGAATTTGAAAATCTTGAAATAAAAGAGAACTGGTTCTTGTGTCTTCACAACCAATACAGGCAACATCTTTTAAAGTTTCTTGGGCGCGTAAAGAAAATTCTTTTTTATTTCCAATGGGTGTGGCAACGATGTAGAGAACAGGCTCAGAAGTGCCATAATATTTACTTCTATTCATTGTTTTCTTCAGCCCGTTCTTCTTTTTTCTTTGCTGGTTCTAATTTTTTGAATTCTTCTAATGTAATGAATTGAACATCATCCGGACGTTCTATTTTAATGACGCGGGTGAGTACGTTCATTGAAGTAATACGGTACACTTCATTATTGAACATAACTTTTGCACCCATTTTAGGAAATTCTTTTCGTAAAGTAGTGTAATCATCATCTTCATATTTTAAACAACAAATCAACTTTCCACAGTGTCCAGATAATTTAGGAATGTTTAAAGATAAAAGTTGATTTTTAGCGCGATTAATGGAAATGCCATCAAATTCATTTAAGAAGGTGGAACAGCAAAGAGAAAGACCACAAATACCAATACCACCAACGATTTTGGCTTTATCACGAGTTCCAATTTGGCGTAATTCAATACGACATTTTAATTTACTAGCAAGAATTTTTAATAATTCACGGAAGTCTACACGGTCATTCGCTAAATAGGAAAATATGACTTTTGTGCGATCCAAAGTATATTCACAACTAATTAAATTCATATCTAAGTTTAATGATTTAATAGCGTCTAAGCATACAGTCATGCTTTCTTTTGCTTTGATTCCATTTTCGAAATGAAGTCTAGAATCAATATCAGTAGCTTGACGAAGAATGGGCTTTAATTCTAAGTTTAAATGATATTCTTTAATAGGAAGAGGAGAAGAAGTAACTTTTCCTAATTCAATACCACGCGTGGTTTCAACAATTACTTCATCATTCATTTTTAATGAGGAAATATCCGTGGAAAAGAAATAAGCTTTTCCAGATTCATTAAAGCGAACGCCGACAAAATAATCGTAAGTAGGTTGGGGAGAAGATGTTTCTAAAGAAGAAGTTTCTTCTTTTTTTTCGATTTCTTCATTCATGTTATGCATCTCCTTTCGTCATCGTAATGGATACATGATCTAAAATTAAAGATAAATTGACGTTTAAATCTAACTGACCACGAATATTCATGATTTCTAATAGACTGGCTTCAATGTGTTCAAGTGAAGTAAGGCTTTCAAAAATCGTCGTGTAGCTTGTTAGATAATAAGTGCTTTGCTCTTTAAACGCTAAGAGCTCTTCTAATAATACTACAAGTAGGTCTAAAAATACACGGGTGGCTTCTTTACTTTTTAACAAAGGAATTAATTCCTTTTGCATGATATATACTGATTTTTCTTTAGATTCTAATAAAGCATCAATATAAGTATCAAAGGCTTGTTTAGCAACCACATAATTTTCATCTTCAAGACCTTTTTGCATTTCCTCTGCATCATTATAATAATAAGATAATAATTCTGCATCTTTCTTAGGAATACCTTGGGCTATCGCATTTTCAATGACAGTAGCTTGCGGAATTTTATGTAAAGTAATTCTTTGTGTTCGACTAATAATCGTGGGCAAAACTTTTAATTCATTTTCTGTTGTTAAAAAGGCATATACATTGGGACCAGGTTCTTCTAAAAATTTTAAAAGAGAGTTAACCGCCTCAGTGGTCATATTTTCCACGAGGTGAATGATATAAATCATTTTTCCTTTTTCTTCAATGGAAGTTTTTTCAAAAAGAGTTTCTAAGGCTTGTATTTCATTCTTTTTGATGGTTTTACCCTGTCCGTTTAATAAAAGAAAATCAGCGTAGTTTCCTTCATCAAAACGCAAACAAGTAAAACAACTTTCGCACGCAAATGGAGTAGGGTGATCACAAACCAAAGATTTCGCTAAAAAATTAGCAATAGGTAATAAAGGGATTCCCGGTTCACCAATCAATAAATAAGCGTGAGAAACTTGGTTTTTATTCAAGGCATTTTTTAAAGTTCGATAAAGAACTTTTTGATATTTTTCTAAATATTCTTCTTTATTCATTGTTTTTGATATTCCTTAATTTTTTCTAAAACAACTTGAAGCGCTTTTTGATACACTTCTTCTTCCGATAAAGAAGCATCAATAACAGAGAAACGATTTTCGTAGCGGTGCGCTAAATCTAAGAAGGTATTACGGACGGTGTGATGGAAATCAAGTCCTTCAAGATCTAAGCGATTCACTTCACGACCTTGATTTTTAGCAATACGTGCTAAACCAATTTCAGGTTCAATATCAAATAGAAGGGTTAAATCGGGTAAAGTGCCTTCGGTGGCAAATAAGTTAATACCTAAAACTTCATCTACGCCTAAGCCACGAGCACCACCTTGATACGCTAAAGAGCTATCAATAAACCGATCGCAAAGGACAATTTTTCCTGCTTTTAAAGCAGGCCAGACTTTTTGTACAAGATGTTGTCTTCTAGCAGCAGCATATAAAAGAGCTTCCGTTCTAGCATCCATTTCGGTATTCTTTTTATTTAATATAATTTCACGAATACTTTCAGCAATAGGAATTCCCCCTGGTTCACGCGTTAAAATTACATCATAACCACGATGCAAGAGTTCTTCATAAATACGTTTACAGGCACTAGATTTTCCACTACCTTCAGGTCCTTCTACGGTAATAAACATGATCGGTCACTCCTTTAATTTGGTTCTTCCTTCTAAAGCTTTTCCTAAAGTTAAAGCATCCGCGTAATCTAAATGTCCACCCATTGGTAGACCATAGGCAAGTCGCGTGACTTTAACGGGATAAGATTCTAATAATTTGGCTAAAAATAGAGCTGTTGTCTCTCCTTCAATGGTAGGATTGGTAGCAAGAATTACTTCATGAATATCTTCTTTGGTAATTCTTTCTAAAAGACTATCAATTCTTAAATCGGACATTCCTACTCCTTGCATAGCGGAAAGAGCGCCGTTTAAGACATGATAGACAACGTGTTGATTTTCAATTCTTTCAAAAGCAGAAACATCTTTTTCATAAGAAACGACAATTAAAGTATGATGGTCTCTAGAGGGGTCTTTACAAATCTCACAAGCATCATCCTCAGTATAAATGCCACAAATAGGGCAGGGATGAATTCTTTTTTTTAGATTTTGCATGGAATCGATAAATTCCATTACATCTTCTTCCTTCATTTCTAAAATAGCATAAGCCATTCTTTCTGCAGATTTTTGTCCTACGCTAGGAAGTTTTCGAAAAGAATCGACAACACGATTAAAACTTTCTAATTCTTTCATAATTAGAAGGAGAATCCACCAGTTGCGGAAGCTTTGATAGCTTCGCTTTCTTCGTTGATTTTTTCTAAAATTTCATTAATCGCCATCATGATCATATCTTGAAGCATATCTTTATCTTCACTGGTTAATAAAGAATCGTCAATATCAATCGCTGTGATTTTTCCTGATCCTAAGGCTTTTACGGTTACGGCGCCATTTTTGGAAACGACAAATTCTTTTTTATCGAGTTCAGCTTGGGCTTTCTCCATTTGACGTTGTATTTTTTGTGCTTGGGCAAGCATTTGTTGCATGTTCATATTTTTGTTTTCCTTTCTTTAAAATTGAATATTTAATTCAAAATCTCCAATATGGGGTAGTTTACCCACTTGATAAAGATTTTGATATTTACCATATAAACGAACCGCTTCTGTTCTTACAATTGCATATACAGAAACTTCACGATGAATTAATTTTTCGATCAGCGCTTTTAAGAACTTTTGATGTGAAGTTACATTGACTTTATCGACTAGAGTAGGAAGCTCATATTGTAAAACTAAAATTTGCTTAGTTAGAATATAAGGCGTTCCATCTTGTAATAAAGAAGCGTATTTTCCTAACTTTGGATCTAATAAAAAGTTTTGTAATAAAGACCAATTCGCAATTAATTTTTGCTTTTCTTCTTTATTTCCGGAAACCATGATTTGAATCATTGTTTCATCATCCAAAGCGTTCTTTTCACCTTCCGAATCAATCGGCTCAAAAGTGATTTCGGGCTTTTTAGGTGCTAAGAAAGGAGGTAATTCCTCTTTTTCTTCTTTTTGACTTGGAGTAACTTTTGGCTCTTCTTTTATAGGAGCAGGCTTTTCTTCTTGCTTTGTAGTAGCCACTACCGGTTCTTTTTTAATAGGAACTTCTTGTTTAACAATTGGCGTTGCTGGAGTAGGAGTGGTAGTTTCTACTTCCACTTCTTCATGAACCGCACATAGTTTTAAAAGGGTTATTTCAAATAAAGAGCGAATATTGTTGACCGTTTTAAATTCATTTTGTAAAGCGAGAAGAATATCAATCATTTTTGAAGCGGCTTTACTAGAAATATCTTTTTCTAAAGTTATAGCGTCCTCTTCTTTTAAGGTGATAAGAAGAGCAGTATCCTTGGTTTTTTGATAAATCAATAAGTCTTTAAGAATATTTAGTAAATCACTCGTTAGACGGCGGATATCTACACCATGTTCTAAAAATTGATTCATGGTCGCTAAGACTTCTTTATAATTTGCATGAGCAATCGAAATAAGTAAAGCCATTTTTTCTTTATTTCCGGCTAGACCAAAAAGGTCTTCTAAATCATGAAGATGTAAATAATCACCCGCATAAGCAATACTTTGATCTAAAAGCGATAAAGCATCACGAACACCACCATCCGCTAACGAAATGATGAGTTTTAAAGCATCTTCATCGTAAGAAATACTTTCTTTTAAAAGAATTTCTTTCATGCGTTCTTCTAAAGAAACTTCATCTACTTTTGTAAAGTCGTAACGTTGGCATCTGGATAAAATAGTAGGTAATACTTTATGAGGCTCAGTCGTAGCTAAAATAAAAATAACGTGAGCAGGCGGTTCTTCTAAGGTCTTTAATAATGCATTGAATGCACTAGCGGACATCATATGAACTTCGTCAATAATGTACACTTTATAACGACCTTTCATGGGAGAGTATTTTACTCTTTCAATGATGTCTCTTACATCATCTACACCATTATTACTCGCAGCATCGATTTCAATGACATCGGGGTGAGAACCATTATTAATTGCTAAACAATTCGAGCAATGGTTGCATTGGTGACCAATGCCTTCTTCGCAGTTTAAAGCCTTGGCTACTAATTTAGCCATAGATGTTTTACCAGTACCTCTAGGACCAGTAAATAAGTATGCGTGTGCAATTTTCTGTGTGTTTAATGCATTTTGTAATGTTTTAACAATATGTTTTTGTCCTGCTACTTCTTCAAAAGTACTTGGTCGATATGTTCGATAAAGAGCTTTGTATGCCATAAAATCACCTGAAATTATTATAACACTTTTTCTTTTTACATGAAATGTAAATCGTAGAAAACAAAGGCAATTTATTCTAAGTTATAGTCTCTTATTTAAAAAAAAGAAACAATGGTATATTTTTTTAACTTATTTTTAGGAATTTTTTTAGTTATTACGTATACGAAATAAAATGAAAAATTCCTAATTTTTTCTTTAAAAAACACGAATTAAATTTAATGTAAAAAACAATTGATAAAATCATTCTATTTTTAACAAATCGTTATATAATTCTTTTAGAAGCCTATAACGGTGTTACTCCTATAAATGCGGAGGTGATGCTTATGTATATACATGCATAAGCCCTCCAACTTGAAAAGGAGGGCCTTAAACGATGATAGAAGTCATTACCGCTATTTTGGGATTAGCAGTTGCTATACTTAAAGTAGTAGGATTGTTACTATCTAAAAAGAAAAAGAAAGACGAGTAGTCTTTCATCATCTAAGTTTAAGGAAAGAAAAAACACCGCGCGAACGGTGCTTTCCCTAATTAAAACTTAGTGGAGTAGGCCGTTTATAGGCTTCTACCACTTATATTATATGAAATAAGCAATTGTTTATCAATAAAATTTTTAAAAAATAGTTTTAATTTTTATCCAATTTTCATCAATTTCCAGTTCTACTTTTAAAAGAATTCATTATACTTTTTTATAATCCTTTTCTATTTTCTTTAAGTATATTAAGAAATTCCTGATAAAGTTTATTTGGCATATTTCCCATTGTTAGTTCAAAGGCTTTTTCTTCATCAATAGAATGAAAATCTAAATCATGCATGTATTGAGAAAAAGAGAGGTTAGAATATTCCCATTTTTCTTTTTTTAAAGCATAGGTAGCAAAAAATCCAGTATCTTTTTCATACGCTAATAAAAAGTCTTCTTCTTGATTTGTGTAATACCTTATATTTTCCATAATCATCTCACCTTTCATCTTCTTCCTTTATCATCATACAATGTACTTCTTCATTTCACAAGGTAAGAAGAATCAACTTTTCTATAAAAAATATAATTCATGAGATATTTTTATAAGAAACTATGTTATAATGTTTTCGCTTGATGAGGAAAATCAGATTCATCGTAATTAGTGTAGAGAGAAGCATATTGGTGAAAAGCTTTCTAGTTAATGAATCACGCCATTTCTAAAAGCGTAAGGAAACTTACCGTTCGTAGCGTTAATACGAAAAATTAAGTGCATTCTTTTGAATGAATAAGGATGGTACCGCGAAACATCGTTCCTTAAATTTTTTAAGGAACTTTTTTTATGGATAAAGGAGTAAAAAAGATATGAAAAATTTAACTGCAAATGAAATTCGAACCATTTGGCTTAACTTCTGGAAAGAAAGAGGACACTATGTGGAACCGAGTGCTTCTTTAATTCCACATAACGACCCAACATTATTATGGATCAATGCGGGGGTTGCGGCTTTAAAGAAATATTTTGATGGTTCAGAAATTCCGGCCAATAAAAGAATTACCAACGTACAAAAATCATTAAGAACGAATGATATTGAAAATGTAGGCATGACCGCAAGACACCACACTTTTTTTGAAATGCTAGGTAATTTCTCCATTGGTGATTATTTCCGTAATGAAGTCATTCCTTGGGCTTTTGATTTATTAACCAATGAAAAGTACTTTGGTATTGACCCTATGAAACTTTATATTACGTATCATCCTGATGATGAAGCAACGAAGAACTTATGGATTCGTTGTGGTATGAAAGAAGACCATATGATTCCTTTAGAAGATAATTTTTGGTGTATTGGTGAAGGACCTTGTGGACCAGATACTGAAATCTTCTTTGATCGTGGAGAAAAATATGATCCAGATCATTTAGGCATTCGTTTATTAAAAGAAGATATTGAAAACGATCGTTATATCGAAATTTGGAATATTGTTTTCTCACAATATAATGCTCAAGAAGGCGTAGCCCGTAAAGATTATAAAGAATTACCTCATAAAAATATTGATACCGGTGGCGGTTTAGAGCGTTTTGCTTGTATTATGCAAGGCGCGGAAACCAACTTTGAAACTGACTTATTCTTACCCATTATTAAAGAAACTGAAAAATTAACCAAAGTTCCTTATGAAGAAAATAAAATGGCCTACCGCGTAATTGCTGACCACATTCGTACTTGTACTTTTGCTTTAAGTGATGGTGCAAGTTTCTCCAATGAAGGACGTGGTTATGTCTTACGTCGTATTTTAAGAAGAGCAATGCGTTATGGAAGAAAATTAGGTATTTATGAGCCTTTCTTATATCGTTTAGTGGATGGTTGTTACCGACATTATGAAAGATTTCTATCCCTATTTATTGGAACATAAAGAACGAGTAAAGAAGACCATTTATACTGAAGAAGTTCGTTTCTTAAAGACCTTAGCGTCTGGAGAACAACTCTTACGTAAAATGATGGAAGATACTTCTACCTTAACCGGAGAAGAAGCTTTTAAGCTCTATGATACTTATGGATTTCCTATTGAACTTACCGTAGAAATTGCATCAGAAAATGGTGTAAAAGTGGATATGGATGGCTTCCATGATGAAATGAAAAAACAAAAAGAAAGAGCTAGAGCAGCTCGTGGTGATTTACAATCAATGAACCGCCAATCCGCTGACTTAATGAGCTTTACTTTACCGAGTGAATTCGATTATGAATCAACCAATATGGAAGCACGTATTATCGGTTTATTTAAAGATGGAAAACGTGTGGATGTGATTGAAGAAGAAGGGGACGTTATCTTTGATCATACTTGTTTCTATAGTGAAAGCGGTGGTCAAGCACCGGATAAAGGCACGATCATGAACGGAGAAACAGAAGCGGAAGTATTAGATGTACAAAAAGCCCCTAACCACCAATTCCTTCATCACGTTCATTTGTTATATGGCACCCTTCATGAAGGAGATATTCTTTCTTTAGCAATTGATACCAAGAAACGTTATTTAACAAGAAAAAATCACTCTTCTGCCCACCTCTTACAAAGCGCTTTACGTAAAGTGTTAGGTGATCACGTGCACCAAGAAGGTAGCTATGTAGATGATGAAATCATGCGTTTTGACTTCTCGCATTCTAGCAAAATTACCGATACAGAATTGAAGGAAATTGAAGCATTGGTCAATGGATGGATTGATGATGCGATTGAACAAAAGACTTTATTACTCCCTATTGAAGAAGCAAAAAAGCCCGGCGCCACTGCTTTATTTGATGAAAAGTATGGCGATGTTGTTCGTGTTGTTACCTTTGGCGATATTTCTAAAGAATTCTGTGGTGGAACCCATGTTCATAACACGGCAGAAATCGGCTGTTTTGCCATTGAATTTGAAGAAAGCATTGCTTCTGGCGTTCGCCGTATTCAAGCAAGAACTGGTTTAAAAGCGTATGAATTATTGAAGAAAAGAGAAGCTTTATTAGCGGATATTCAAGCCATGATGAAAGCTGGCTCTTATTTAGAAATTCAAGATCGTTTAAAAACACTACTTCATGAAAAAGAAGTATTAGCCTTAGAAAATCGTCGTTTAAAAGAAAAAGAAGCAAGTTTTGAAGCGAAACAATTAGAAAATCGCTTTGTGATGTATAATGGCGTCCATCTTTTAGCGGCTTATTTAAATGATACAGACCGCGAAGGATTAATGAAACGTATGGACCAACTAAAGACAGTTTATGATGATGATGTCATTGTTTTAATTGGTGGAAAAGATGGAAATCTTCCTATCGTTAGTCACGTGTCTTCTTTAGCCCAAAAAGAAGGAATTCGTGCGGGCGATTTAGTAAAAGCTGTCAGTGCTATTTTAGGTGGCTCCGGTGGTGGACGTCCTGAAATGGCTTCTGGTGGTGGAAAAGATGTTAGTAAAATCGATGAAGCTCTTGCGAAAGTGAAAGAACTTATCGCATAATAATAGTATGAGTAAAGTTATTGGTTTAGATTTAGGTTCAAGAACCTTAGGCATTGCGATGAGTGATGTCTCGCGTTGGTATGCTTATGGCGTAGAAAACTTTCGCTTTGAAGAAGGCAACTACAAAAAAGCCGTTGAACACGTTGTCGCTTTAGCGCGTAAAGAAGGAATTACGGAAATTTGTTTAGGTTTACCCTTAAACATGAATGGTAGCATGTCACCTCGTGCCGAATCTTGTTTACGTTTTAAAGAAGAAATTTTAGTGGCCGCCCCTGAAATGACAGTAGAGATGGTCGATGAAAGATGGACAACTAAAATTGCTACTAATCGTTTATTAGAAGCGAACCTATCGAGAAACAAAAGAAAAAAAGTGATTGATCAGCAAGCTGCAGTCGTCATTTTAGAAAGTTACTTATCCATGAAAAAATAAAGGAGGAAAACAAAATGGAACCCTTAGATAATGAAATTGTCATCGTTGATGAAGATGGTGTAGAAACCAAATTTGAGATTCTTTTCACTTATGAAAATGATGATCGCGGTACGCAATATGTTTTATATTACGACCCAAAGAATCCGGAAGAAGTCTTCGCTGCACGTTATAACGATAACCATGAATTAATGGAAATCGAAGACGAAGAAGAATGGCAAGAAGTAGAGGAAGTCTTAAATACATTTGAACAAGATCCAGCGATCCAAGGAGCGTTAGACGAAGAGTAAGGTAATTTCTATTACCTTTTTCTTTTTCTAGAACAAATGATGAAAAAATTACAAATGATTCAAGATTTCTTACATGAAAAAAATTATGATGCTTGGGTGATTTATGATTATGAGTGTCATAATGAAGCTTTTCAAGAAATCGTTGGCAAAATCTTTTTAACAAGAAAAGTATTTGTTGTGATTCCGAAAAAGAATCACCCCTATATGATTTGCCATAAAATTGATGTTACACCATTAAAACAAAACCATATTGATGACGACTTTATGTTACATGTTTATCAAACTTGGGATGAATTAGTGAATCTTCTTCATCACGATCTATCACAATATCAAGATGTGATGATGGAAATGAGTGAAGATGGTGCTTTACCGCGTTCATCCTATTGCGATTATGGAACGGTACGATTAATTGAAAAATGTGGTGTTAACGTACATTCTAGTGCCGATTTACTCATGAGTTTTATAGCGCCCTTTAAAGGTGAATCCTATGATTTACATTTATTAGCAATGGAAAAAGTGCAGCACATTAAAGATGAAGCTTTTTCTTTAATTGAAAAAGAAATCAAAGAAAATCATAGAATTAGTGAATATGATGTTCAACAATTTATTTTAAGAAGAATGCAAGAGGAGGATTTAGTAACGGATGAACCACCGGTGGTCGCTATTAACGAACACGCGGGAAATCCTCACTATACGCCTAACAAAAAAGAATATAGTTATATCAAGCCTCATGATTTAGTGCTAATTGATTTATGGGCAAAATGTAATAAAGAAAATGCTGTTTTTGCAGATATTACTTGGATGGGATATGTAGGTAGAGTCGTGCCTACTCGCTATAACGAACTATTCCATATTTTAGAAAAAGCCATTGATTTAGGACTAGATTTTATCAATCAAAACTTACCAAACCGCGCGGTTTCTGGCTATGAAGTCGATGAAGTGATTCGTAATTATATTAAAGAAAAAGGTTACGGAAATGCCTTTATTCATCGAACAGGACATAGTATTTCTATCGATGACACTCCGCACGGAAAAGGCGTCAATATCGATAGTTATGAAACGCATGATACTCGTCATTTAATTGATAACATTTGCTTTTCTTTAGAACCGGGTATCTATCTAGATGACTGTGGCTTTAGAGAAGAAATTGATGTATATATTCAAAATAAACAAGCTATTGTATCGGGTCGAAGACAACGTGAAATGATTACGATGGATATTGATTAGATCATAAAAAATATAGGGCAATTGATTCGAAATTAGGGAATCGATTGCTTTTTTTCTTAAGAATAAAAAAGTACAAATTCACAAATTGCATATTTTTCGGCATTTTCAAACAGTAAAAATGCATATTTTTCGGTATTTTTGAAAGGTGAAATTGCATATTTTTCGGAAAAATGGTAAACTTCTAATGGAAGGAAGGTGCTTTTATGAGAAGAGAACAGTATCAAACTTTAAAGAATTGGAAAGAAAAGAAAAATAAAAAGCCAATGATTATTTTTGGTGCGCGTCAAGTTGGAAAGACCTATCTTGTACAAGAATTTGCAAAAGATAATTACGAGTATTTTTACACCATTAATTTTGAATTTGAAAAAGAAGCATTAGATATTTTTTCTGGTAACTTAGATATTAAAACATTATTAATTCAGTTATCTTCTTATCAACCCAATGTTCCTATTATAGAGGGAAAAACACTTATTTTCTTCGATGAAGTACAAAAATGCCCTCAAGTATTAACTGCTTTGAAATCTTTTGCTTTAGATGGTCGCTTTGACGTCATCGCTTCAGGATCAATGTTGGGCATTATTATGCATGAAGTGTCTTCTTATCCCGTTGGGTATGTTGAAACTATGCATATGAAACCAATGAGTTTTAAAGAATTTTTATGGGCTAATGGATATGTGGATGAACAAATTGAAACTTACAAAGAATATTTTTTAGAGCAAAAACCATTACCAGATGGCTTACATCATACTTTAAATAAGTATTTTCTTTACTATGTAGTTGTTGGTGGTATGCCCGAAGCAGTACGTACATTTGTTCAAACTTCTAATATTCATGATGTAGTGGTTGTGCAGAAGCGAATTATTGCTGATTATGAAAATGATATTGCTAAATACGCTTCAAAAGCTATGAAAGAAAAGGCAAGAGAGTGTTTTAAATCTATACCTGATCAGCTCGCAAAGGATAATAAAAAATTTCAATATAAAGTGGTCAAGGCTGGTGGAACAGCACGAGGTTATGGAAATTCTATTGGCTGGATTACAGATGCAGGATTAGGAATGAAAGTGAACCGATTAAAAACATTTGATATTCCTTTACGAGCGTATCAAGACCCCAATGCGTTTAAATTCTATTTTATGGATACGGGACTTTTATTAGCGTTTTATGAAGAAAATGTAAGTTATGAGATTATCAATGGTAATATGGGTGTTTTTAAAGGTGGAATATTTGAAAACGCTATTGCGCAATGTTTAATTACGAATGGTTTAAACTTATATTATTTTCAAAAATCAGATTACTTAGAGGTTGATTTTGTAACATGGTTACATTCACGTATCGTTCCTATTGAAGTGAAATCCGGAAATAATACAAAAGCGAAGAGTCTAAAAGCAGTTGTAGAACAAAATCAATTAGATTATGGAATCGTCCTTTCGATGAACCCACTTAATTGTTCGAATGAAAAAATTAAGTTCTTTCCATTATATATGGTAATGTTCCTTCAAAATAATGAGGAATAAAACAATATATTATTGAAAAAAATAGACGAAAAAAGTTAGTAAAAATGTTCGGAATTTTTTCTCTTTAAAAAATGTCGATTTTCATTGAAAAGTAGGACGCTAGTTTGCTAACATATAAAGGGCACACCTAAAAAATAATTTTTTACTCCCCATGAAAAAATGAGGGAGTTTTATTTTTTTATTTTTTTGAAAGGATGTATTTGTTATGCAAGAAGAAAAAAGAGTTTGTTATATCTTTGTTACGGGTGGCGTTGTTTCCTCTTTAGGAAAAGGAATTGCGGCTTCTTCCGTAGGAAGATTATTGAAAAATAGAGGGTTTAAAGTTTTTATGCAAAAATTTGATCCCTATATAAATGTGGATCCAGGCACCATGTCACCTTATCAACATGGCGAGGTTTTCGTTACCGATGATGGGGCAGAAACGGACTTGGATTTAGGTCACTATGAAAGATTTATTGATGAAAGACTTTCTAAACGTTCTAACATCACTACCGGAAAAATTTATTCTAATGTGATTAAAAAAGAAAGACGCGGAGACTATTTAGGAAAAACCGTCCAAGTCATTCCTCATATTACCAATGAAATCAAATCGCAAATTTTAAAAGCCGCTCGTGATAGTGGCGCTGATATCGTCATTACCGAAATTGGTGGTACTGTTGGTGACTATGAATCTTTACCATTTATTGAAGCCATTCGTCAGTGGCGGCATGAAGTCGGTTATGAAAATACATTCTATCTTCATAACACTTTAGTGCCTTATTTAGAAACAACCGGTGAAAAGAAAACGAAACCTACCCAACATAGTATTAAGGAATTACGTTCTTATGGTATTATGCCGGATATGATTGTGTTACGTTCTCGTGATGATATCGATCAAGATACACGTGATAAAGTGGCCATGTTCTGTGATGTTGATAAAGAAGCCGTCGTGGTCTGTAAAAATGAAAAAATCGTCTATGAAGTCGTTAATTCTTTCTTAAGCCAACACGTAGACGATATTATTTTAAAACATTTCCAATTAGAAGCGCCGAAAGCGGATATGCGGGAATGGAATCATTTAATTGAATCCATTAAAAATTTAAAAGGACAAGTGGACATCGGTATTGTTGGAAAATATACCGAACTTCATGATGCCTATCTTTCCATTCATGAGGCTTTAAAAGCAGCAGGTTACGCCGTGGGTAAAAAGATTCAAGTCCATTGGATGCTATCGGAAAATTTTGAAGACGAAGCCTTCCAACATGAACTTGCCTCTTTAGATGGTATTTTAGTGCCAGGTGGCTTTGGCGCAAGAGCAACGGAAGGAAAATTATTTGCGATTCAATACGCAAGAGAACATCATATTCCATTCTTTGGTATTTGCTATGGTATGCAATTAGCGTGCATCGAATTTGCTCGTCATGTTTGTCATCTAGAACACGCAAATTCAACCGAAATTGACCCCAATACCGAAACACCAATTATTGATTTATTAAAAGATCAATATGAAGGAATTGATATGGGTGGCACTTTACGTATTGGTCTTTATGACTGCGATTTAATTAAACCTTCTTTAGCGTATAATCTTTATCAACAAGAACGCATTCAAGAAAGACATCGTCATCGTTATGAATTTAATAACGAATATAAAGAAGTATTAGAAGCCAATGGTTTACGTTTTTCGGGTATTCATCCAGAACTCCATTTAGCAGAAATCGTTGAACTACCATCTCATCCTTTCTTTATTGCTACACAATTCCATCCGGAATTCTTATCTAGACCGACCAAACCCCATCCTTTATTTTTAGGATTTATTAAAGCTAGTATTGCTTATCAAGAAAAGAAAACTAAATAAAAAAAGTACCTCCAGTTTTGGAGGTATTTTTAGTTAGAAAGGCGATTTTTAGTAAAGATATCAATGAGGGCTTGGGCAGGTTTACTTAAATAGGCATTCTTTTTATAAGCAAGAGTAACAGAAGTCTGAAGTTCTTTTTCTATTAAAGGAACAAACTTTAAGCTAGAGGCGTGTGGATATAAAAGAGCGTATAAAGGCACTAAAGCAACACCTAAACCGTTATCTGCCCAAAGTAAAGCGGTACGGGCATCATCACTTTTTAAATAAAAGTTTAAATCAATTCCTTCTTTTTTCATAATAGAATTGATAATGCTATTGAAACGTCGATACATCATGAGTGGATATTTCGCTAAGTCCTTTAACGTGACTTGCTCTTGTTCAATGGTAAAAAAGTCAGGGTGATAAACCGCAATCATCGGTTGCTCATCTAAAACAATAGCGTTAAATTTCTCGACGTTAAAGGGCGTACGAACAAACGCTAATTCGATCATATTTTTTTCTAATAAGTCAAGAAGTTCATAGGTGTTTCCTTCATGAACTTCAAAAGAAACTTCGGGATATTCTTTCATAAAGTTTTTTAAACCATGGGTTAAAACATACATGTGGTTAGAACTAACGCAGCCAATGGAAAGAGTGCCCAATACGCCTTTAGCGATATCTTTCATTTCTTTTTTGGCTTGGGTTTCTAAGGTAACCATCGTTAAAGCGCGCTGATAAAGGATTTTTCCAGCTTCCGTTAATTCAATATAACGGGCGCCGCGCATAAAAAGAGTAACGTCTAATTCTTCTTCTAAGTTCTTTAAACAAAGAGAAAGTGGAGGTTGCGAAATATGAAGCTTTTTCGCGGCTTTTGAAATATTTCCTTCTTCAACGACAGTAATGAAATAGTGAAGTGTACGTAAATCCATTCATTTCTCCTCCTATATATTTTAAGTATAGAACATATATATTATAAATATTTTTAATATACTTTACAATCTTCTACAATATAGAAGGTGATGAAAATGAAAAATAGTTTGTCGTATTTAAAAAAATATACCAAAGAATGCATTTTTGGCTCTTTCTTTAAGTTATTAGAAGCCATTTTTGAATTGATGATTCCTTTTATTATGGGAGATATCATTGATATTGGTATTCCTTCTTATGATATGCATTATGTATTGGTAAAAGGGGCTATCATGATTGGCCTTGGTTTATTAGGATTTGGATGTTCATTAACCTGCCAATACTTTGCTTCTAGAGTCGCTAATGCGTATGGAAGAGACTTAAGAAAAGCGATGTTCCATCATATCCACGAATTATCCAATGCGGAAGTAAATCAAATTGGTACTGAAAATTTAGTCACCATTATGACTACGGATATCGACCAAATGCAAAATACGGTCAACCGTTTTATTCGCTTAGTAGTTCGGGCACCATTTATTATTATTGGTAGTATTATATGTGCTTTCATCATTCATTTTAAATTAGGCTTAGTCTTTTTAGTAACCACAGTGGTACTTGCCATTATTATTTTCTTTATTATGCGTCCCGCTTCAAAACGCTACCAAAAAGTACAAGCGAAATTAGATCATTTATCTTTACTCAATTCCGAAAATATTTCCGGTACAAGAGTGGTTCGCGCTTTCTTAAAAGAAGAGCAAGCCTATGACCATTATCAAAAAGAAACCGATGAATATCGGAAAGAAAGTATGGGCATTATTCGCTTTACTTCGCTTTTAAATCCGTTAACTTATGCCGTGATTCAATTAGGCATTGTAGCGTTACTTTATTTAAGTGGATTAGAAGTGCAAGTAGGGAATTTAACGCAAGGCAATGTCATTTCCGTCATTAACTATATGAACCAAATTTTATTAGCGTTACTTGTCGTTTCTAACTTAGTGATTTTATTCACCAAAGCGGCAAGTTCAAAAGTTCGTCTCGATCGTATCTTTGCTTTAACTTCGTCTATTGTTTCGCAAGATGAAAAAGTAGAAGCAAAAGAAAATACACCATTTTATCAATTTATTGATGTGAATTTCCGTTATCCTGGTAGTGAAAATGATGCGTTAGAGCATATTACATTCTCCTTTCAACACGGAGAATCTATTGGTATGATAGGTGGAACTGGTTCAGGAAAATCCACGATTCTTTATTTAATGGAACGCTTTTACGATGTTAGAAGTGGACAATTATTAGTGGACGGAAAACCGATTCAAAGTCTTTCATTAGAGGACTTACGAAAAGAAATTGCGGTCGTCGATCAAAAAGTTGCGTTATTTAAAGGTACCATTCGTTCTAACTTGTTAATGAGTAAAAGTGATGCGACCGATGAAGAAATGCTAGAAGCCCTCCGTTTAGCGGAAGCCTACTTTGTCTTTGATTATAAAGACGGGTTAGATCATGAAGTGGTTGAAGGAGGAAAGAACTTCTCCGGTGGGCAAAGACAAAGAATTACCATTGCCCGCGCTTTATTACGGAAACCGAAACTTTTAATTTTAGATGATGCGACTAGTGCTTTAGATTATTTAACCGATAAAAAGGTTAGAGAAAACATTCATCATCATTTAAAAGATACAACGTTATTCTTTATTTCTCAACGCGCGACTTCCATTAGTAAAATGGACCAAATCATCGTTATGGATAATGGGGAAATGGTCGGAAACGGCACCCATGAAGCATTATTAAAATCTTGTGAGGTTTATCAAGAAATCTATGAATCTCAAACCAAAAAGGAGGTGCGTTAATATGAAAAACATTCGTCGCTTTTTATCATATATTCGTCCTTCTATCGGTTATTTTATCTTTGGTATTGTGTTCGCTACGATATTTGTAGGATTAACGCTTTATATTCCTATGGTCATTGGCGATATTATCGATTTATTCGTTGTGGGTAATGTGCCTTTTGAAACAATCTATCAAAAATTATTCATTATTTTAGGTTGTTTAATTGGAGTAGCGGTTTTTACCTACTTATATGAACTTTCAATGTCTCACGTCACACAAATGGCAGTGAAACAAATACGAAATGATTTATTTTATAAAATGAATCATGTACCCGTTTCTTATATTGATCAACATCAAGAAGGTGACTTAGTTTCTCGTTCGATTAGTGATGTTGAAACGGTTGCCGATGGTATTTTAGAAGGTTTTAAACAACTTTATCAAGGGATTATTACCATCTTATTTACGCTCGTATTTATGTTTATTATTAACTGGTTATTAGCTTTAGTCGTTGTCGTTGTGACACCTTTATCGATTTTTGCGGCTTCCTTTATTGCCAAACGCTCGCATAAATATTTTAAAGCGCAATCCCAAATCAAAGGGGAAGTAGGCGCTTATGTTGTAGAGATGATGGAAAACGGAAAAATTGTCAAAGAATTAGGTTATGAAAAAGAAGCAGTAGAGAAGTTTGATGTTTTAGCGGATCAACTCTATGATACCGGGGTTAAAGCCGTCTTTATGGGGGCGACCACCAATCCAACTACGCGTTTTATTAACGGCATCGTTTATGCTTTAGTGGGTATTGTAGGCGCTATTTTATTCATCAATAACGATAACATCAGTGCTTCTTTAGTCATCGGTATTTCCGAATTATCTTCTTTCTTAATTTATAGTAATCAATACACGAAACCATTTAACGAAGTGTCGAGTGTCGTTACGGAATTTCAATCCGCTCTAGCGTCGTTAGCCCGTATCTTTGAAGTCTTAGACCAAGAAGATGAAAAAGAAGTGGATGAAGTGCATATTGAGTCGGATGTAGATACCATTGCTTTAAACCATGTTTATTTTGCTTATCAGCCCGAGCGTCCTTTAATTACCAATTTCCATTTTACCATTCATAAAGGTCAACATATTGCGATTGTTGGTCCGACGGGATGCGGAAAAACGACATTAATTAATTTATTAATGCGTTTCTATGATGTAAATCAAGGAGATATCCTTTTAAATGATCAATCCATTTATCAAATGACCCGTCATGAATTACGAAGCCATTATGGTATGGTATTACAAGATACGTGGATTTTTGAAGGAACCATTTTAGAAAATGTCGCTTATGGTAAAGAAAATGCGACAAGAGAAGAAATTATTGAAGCCTGTAAAAAAGCCCATGCGCATGGCTTTATTAAACGTCTAAGTAATGGTTATGATACAAAAATTTCTTCTAAAAGTGGCTTATCGCAAGGGGAACGACAACTCATTACCATTGCGCGTGTCATGTTAAGAATGCCAGAAATCGTCATTTTAGACGAAGCAACTTCTTCTATTGATACAAGAACCGAAAAGAAAATATCGGACGCTTTTAATACCATGATGGAAGGTAGAACAAGCTTTATTATTGCGCATCGACTGAGTACCATTCGTAACGCTGACGCAATCTTTGTAATGAAAGATGGAAACATTATTGAAGTAGGTACGCATGATGAACTTCTCAAAAAGAAAGGATTCTATGCCGAACTTTATTTCTCTCAATTTGCGGAAGAAGAGTAAAAAGCAAATTACTTTTATATGTAAAACTAGGTGAATTTACTTTTTTGGTAGATTCACCTTTTTATTAATTCTACATAATATTGTTTTAATTGAATTATAGATAAAGGTGAAATTATTATATATAATAGGTGTTAGATATTTTTAGTGTCTATAGGTGTGAAGATTCCAACATAGCACGACAGCAGCAATTTATGGAGTAAGTTATTGATTTGGAAAAATTAATTGGGAGTACTAGGAGGAACAATATGGAATTGTTATATTTGGTTGGCACTATATGGTCGATTTTATTAATAACATTTGCTATGTGTTTTGATACTAGAAGACCAATTTCAACAAAATTGAAATATAGATATAGAGTTAAGGATGATTCTATTTTTAGAAAAATTATAAGATTTAAAGATAAAGAGCATTATCCATGCAATTATTTTAAAATCGTTCCATTTTATGTATTTTTCTTATTAGCAATTTTAAGTTTAATCTTATTATTTGTTGATATATTTGCTAATGGATTTATTACAAGTATTGTTCCTAAAGAAGTGTTTACAATCACAATGTTGTGCATTTTAGGTATTAGTATATTGTACTTCCTTGTCATTATTATTTGGTGGGAAATTGTTGATTATAATGAGTTTAAATTCAATAAAGAAGAAAAAGAAGAACTAAAACAACTAAGAAAGTCTAGAAAAGAAAGCAAAAATAATAAATAATAACAAATAACTTTCATAAGCAAAACTAGGTAGGCTTATCTTTTTATTAATTCTATATAATAAAGAAAAAAGGCAAATTTGTTTTATGGCACATTCGCTTTTTGCTTTACATCTAAAGCGAAAAAAACATTTTCATAAAATCTATAATTTTTAAAAGAGAAATGTTATACTTTTGTCAAAGTAAAGGGGAATATTATGACATTAGAAGAATTAAAAAAACAAATTGCCGAAGATGAAAAAACGCAATCAAAATTTATGGAAGCTTGTGAAGATGGAAATTTATCTTCTTTTTTAGATATAGAAAACTATAAAGCAACGACCTCTGATATTGAAGATTTAACATCATTTTTTAAAGATTTGAAAGATAATAAAAAAATGGATGATGTTGATGATGCAATTGAAGTAGGAAAAGATACTTTAAATTGGTTAGAAAAAATTATTGATTTTTTTAAAAAATTATTTAAGAAATAGGAGAGCGAGAAATTATGTTTAAAGGTGCAGATCCATTTTCAAGGGAAAGAAAATCACCAGAAGAACTACAAAAAGAGCAAGAAAAAGCGCAAAATGATGAAAGTTATCAACAATCGGTTAGAAGAGCAAGAATAAAAGGCGCTCCAATTATTGCTATCGCTATTATAGCGGGTGCATTATTTTTGTTTTTATCACCGATAGGAAAAAGCTTATTACGCAATGATTTATTCTTAAAAATGATCAAAATTATTTTTAGTTTTGTTATTGCAGTTCTAGCATTTACTAGTAAAAGAAATGAATTAAAGCATACTCTTATTGAAAAGATAAGTTGCCCATTATTTTTTATTATTACATTAATTTTTGCTTTGATACCCTATACAAAAGTCTATTATTTTATTAATTATCTAGCTTGTTTTCTTATTCTAATTGGAACGTTAGTGATGTTCTATATGGATAGTCAAATTTATGCACTTTCGCTTTTAAGTTCTCTTTTAGGTTTTGTTATTAATTTCCTAGGATTACAGACACTTACGTATGAAAATCCGAACACAAAAGTCCTATGGATGGTACCACTTTTTACTGCTTTAGCTTTACTAGTAGTGGCACTTATATTTTGCGTTATTAAATTACGACCCTTTAAAGAAAATAAAGATAAAGTTATTATCTCTTTAATAGCGGTGCCTCTTTTAAGTTTTGCCATCATCTATTTAGGCTTTTCTTCATTGAATTATGGCTTAGATGGATCGACACCGATAGTTCTTCAGTTTGAAGTGGTGAATAAGAGAATAGAAAGAGATACCACAGATGATGATTCCAATAGTTACTATATTGATTTTCATAGTGAGGAAAAAGACTTTTCAATGTCGGTGAGTAATATTCGTTATGATGAATATGAAATTGGAGATATTGTAGAATTTAAAAAATATAATGGATTCTTTAAAGTTCCTTATTATATTATGGAAGAATAAATTTTATATAAAAATATTTATTTAGCCAATAATCGTATTTTAAATAGCAAGTAAAAATTTTACTTAGCCAATACCATAACATAATGATATTTTTTACTAAAATGATGTTGATTATCGTGACGCAGAAAAGACACAACTTTCAACTTTAAAAGAAACGGCAAAAAGTGAAATTGAAAGTGCAACTTCTTTAGAAGAAGTGAATCAAGCAGTTACTAAATTTAAAGCCGCTGTTGATGCTTTAAAAACCAAAGCGGAGTATGAAAAAGAAGAATTAGATGCTTATAAAGCGAATGCAACTTTAGAAGTAGAAAGATATAAGTCTCTTGATTTATATCGTGAAGCAGAACAAACCTTATTACAAGGATATGTAGCGAGTGCAAAAGATGAAATTTCTAAGAGTACTACACAAGCACAAGTAGATAAAGCTGTCGAAGATTTTAAACAAAAAGTCGACGCATTAAAATTAAAATCAACTTATGAACAAGAAGAATTATTAGCGTACAAAGAAACAAAGAAAGCTGAAATTCAAAATTATAAATCAGCCAATGACTATCGTGAAAAAGAACAAACTGAATTAGCTACCGCCATTCAAAATGCCTTAACGGCATTAGAAGGTGCTACTTCCATTAGTAATGTAGATGATATTGTTTCTAATTTTAAAAGCATTGCTGACGCTCTTAAAACAAAAGCAACCTATGAAGCCGAAGAAGCTGCCGCTTTAAAAGCACGTAAAGAAGATGCTTTAATTGAGATTGAAGACTATGTAGATCCCGTTAATTATCGTATTGCTGAAGAAAATCAAATTTATGATTATATTGAAAAATATCAAGACAAAGTGAATCAAGCTACGACCATAGCGGCTATTGATACACTTGTGAAAGAATTCAAAGGATTAGTTGATGCACTACCGACTGACCCAGGATTTACAGGAAATTTAGATAAAGGTGCCTCTGTATCCTTTACTCCTTCAGAAGGAGAACTAGATGGCGCAAACTTACTTTTATTGCCTGAAGTTCATAATTGGACAGGTGATGGCTTTGCTTTCAGAATGAAGAATACATGTGGAAGTAATATGTATATTAATGTCTATTTGAATGAAACAGATTCTGATCGCGTTGGTTTAGCAACAGGTGCCACCTACTATTTATATCATGCTGATGGAAGAAAAGAAATGACCAATAGTGGACGTGGTTGGGGATATTATGCCCTTATTCCATATGATTTTGATGGCTATGTTTATATTCCATTTACTAGTATGTCAAGCAAAGGTTTTGAAAGCTATGGCACTGGAGATAAAAATTTCGACTACAATAAAGTATATGGTTTATATTTAGAGACAGCTGTCTACAAAAACTATGATCATTATCAAAAATACCAAGTGGGAGAAATTCAATTATTGAATGGTAATACGGTCACTACAGTTTTATCAACTGATGGTCTAACATCTAAAACTTACACCACTAAATTTATCAAAGATTGGTGCGGTCAATATATTAATTTAGAATTTAATGGAACGGATCCTGTTGTCGACCCAAGTAAATTAATTTATAGTGGTTCGTTAGATGGAGGTGCAACGGTAACATTTAATCATACAGAAAACACCACAGATGTCTGTGATTTATTAATTAAAGGACAAACTAATACCTGGGGTGGAGAGGGATTTGCATTACGTATTAAGAATAATGCCGCTTTATCTTATATTACAATTTATGTTAATGAGACGGATGCAGACCGTGCACAATTAGCAAAGGATGCACCTTATACATTCATTGATTTAGAAGGTAATGAAATTGCAGCCTCCAATAACCGTGGTTGGGGGAGTTATATTATTCTTCCTGAAAACTTTGATGGTTATGTTTATTTCCCATATTCAAGTTTTGAATTAGGAACTAAAGGTGGAGATGGAAAACTTACTTTTGCCTCGGTTTGGGGAATTTATTTAGAAACCAATACTTATTATGATAATTATCAAAACTATGTTGTTGGTTCTATTGAAGTAAAAAATGGTGACACCGTTACGAAGGTCTTAGATTCGACCACTTTAACAGATGATAATTATTCTGCTAATTACGTCAGGGACTATAATGGTACCAACCTCAATATTGCTCGTTATAAAGAAGCTTAGTTTGTAAGAAAAGAAAAAATATAAAATGGTGTGAGCCCCGTGTTTACACCATTTTTTTAGTTAACAAGTTAACCCAAATATGTTATCGTGAAATAAGAGGTGCAGAAGTATGACAAAAAAAGTAAGTATTTATGATGTGGCGAAATACTGCCATGTTTCAGCAGCGTCTGTTTCTTACGTATTAAACGGAAAGAAAAAAGTATCGTTAGAAACAAAAAGAAAAATATTACGCGCTATTGATGAATTAGGTTTTGTTATGGATAGTTCCGCTCGTGCTTTATCGACGGGTCGTTCTCACTTGATCGGTTTATTCTTACCTTTAGATGATGCTTCTGTCGCCTTTATGCAAAACCCATTTTACGCTGAACTTTTAGGCGGATTAGAAACGGGTATTGCTGATTATGATTACGATATCGTTATTGGCTATCAAAAGAATCAGAATAACTTTAAAGACTGGGTACAAAGTCGAGGAATTGATGCGATTGTCATGTTAGGAAAATACCCCAAGTCCGTTTATGAAGATATTAAAAAACTACATATTACGGCCGTTTTAATCGACGTATATGAAGAATATGGAAAAGAATTTTATAATATTCGCATTCATGATGAATTGGGGATGTATAAAGCAACGCAGTATCTAATTGAAAATGGACATACTGCGATTGGCTTTGTTGGATCAAAAGAAAAATCTTTAATTGATTTAATGCGCTATAAAGGCTATGAAAGAGCGATGAAAGAACATCATCTCTTAGTAGATGAAAATATGTATTTTGAATCTTTTGCTACTTTTGATGAAGGGGTACGCATAGCGGATGAAATTATGAAAAGAAATAATGTTACTGCGGTTGTATGTACGGGTGATATTACCGCTATTGGCATTATGCGTAAATATGGAGAAGAGAAAAAAAACGTACCGGAAGACTTATCTATCGTTGGTTTTGATGATATTCAAGTCGCCCAATACGTATATCCAGGGATTACCACGGTACGTCAGGATATTCGTTTAAAAGGTGAACTGGCCGCTAAAGCAATTATTGATGATTTAAAGAAGAAAAAATCTATGAACACGACCATCACGTTAGAACCTTCATTAGTCATTCGTGAATCAGTAAAAAAGGTTAACTAAAAATATTTTTGAACCGATAGTATTATACAAAGTATAATACTATATTAGTTAACCGATTAACAAAATTAATGAAAACGCTTTCTTTTTTTAAAATTGGCACCTATAATTAAGGTATGAAAGTGTGGAAAGCGGGGATTTGCTATGGGAAAACAACGCCAATTTTCTTCTATATTTTTTGTTCTCTTTTCAATGTTAATCGGATCATGTGGAACAAGTCATGAACCTACTACACCTCAACCAGGTAGTGATGATAATTATTATAGAGAAGAGAACTTCATTCAGTCTTCTAAAGTGGTGGATGCCACTCAATTAGAGATTTATGAAGGTCCTAAGTATTTAACTTCTATGGAAGGTTATCATATTTCAGTGAATGATAATCCTTTATTTGTATATCAAACACGGGTAAATCATGAAAGAATTTTCTCTTGGAACGTTCCTTCAACCTATGCACCTGTTGTGATGTTTGATTTTGAAGGTCAAGTGCACATGTCTGTTGCGATTGATAATCTAGAAATTCAAAGTGCCTCATTATCACCAAAAGTGTATGGAGTAGCTACAGAAGTTAAAGACAATACCGTGACTTTTGATTTAAATTATTCGGGTAATTATGTTTTAACATTAAATAATGATTCTACCCAAGTGATTCATATTTTTGCAAATCCTTTAGAAGAAAATCCCATTTCTAAAGAAGATGCGGATAAAGATGATTCCATTACGTATATTGGTCCCGGTGTTTATAAAGCGGACGCCATTCCTACCAAGAGTAATTCAACAATTTATCTAGCGGGTGGCGCTTATGTCTATGGACAAATCCGTATGGAAGGTTTAGAAAATGTCACCATTCGAGGACGGGGTATTATTTCTGGAGAGATTTATCAACGTCGTTCTGCTTCAGAATATACCATTCCTGTTGAAATTCGTTCTTCTAATAACATTCATATGGAAGGTATTACTTTCTTAGATCCCGCTGGATGGACAATTGCGTTATATAAATCCAAAGATGTAGAACTCAATAATATTAAAATTGTCTCCGCTCGTCAAAATAGTGATGGCATTTCCGTGCAATCTTGTGAAAATGTCTTAGTGAAGGGTGGATTCGTAAGAAGTTGGGATGACTCGTTAGTTGTTAAAAATGTTGATCGTGGATCAACAAAAAACGTTCATTTTGATGGAGTTGTTGTTTGGACCGATTTAGCGCAATCGATGGAAGTTGGTTATGAAACCTATGGACCCACCATGGACGAAATTACTTTTGAAAACATTACAGTTCTTCATAACTTCCATAAAGCTGCGATTTCTTTACATAACTCGGATGATGCCAATATCACGAACGTAACCTATAAAAACATTACCATTGAAGATGGTAGTATGTTAGGCGATAACCAAAACGATGGATTAAATGATTTCCTCGTTGATTTTACCATTGCTTATAATATTGAATGGACAAAATCCGAAGGTGTACGAGGCACAGTGGATGGTATTACCATTGATAATATTAAGATTTATAGTTTAAAAGATTCGATCGTATCACGTATTCAAGGAGAATCAGAAGAATCAAAAATTAAAAACGTTCAAATTTCCAATATTGAAATTGCTAAAAACACAGTAAAAGATAAGAAAGCTTTGAATATTTTAGAAAATAGTTACGTTGAAAATGTTACCTATAAAAATACGGAAGCGGTGTTAGGCGCTAAAATTGAATTACCTTATCAACTCAATTTAGATAATAGCAAAAAGGACACAGTTACCATTCATCCAAGTGTGGAACAAGATGGTATGTTAGTGCCTACTTTCGCTTATAGTCAAGGAGAACTTCCTTATATTGGCGTGCCAGATAAAGGCGAATATGAAGTAACCGCTACACATAGTAAAGGAAATAAAACCACGACACCCGTAGATGATGGAAGTGGCGATTATACCTTAGATGGCTATAGTAAAGATGCAGTTGTTGATGAAAATACTTCTACCACTTGGCGTAGTAAAGCCTGGAAAGACGAAGAAAATGAATTTGTCGCATTAACCATTGATTTTAAAAAGAAAACCACGGTAGGCGTGATTCGTGTTTTAGGCGCTAGAAATAATCAATTCTTCTATACCTATTCTATTCAAGTCTGGGGTAAAAAGATCAAAGCGGATGGTTCAGTGAATGATAAATATACAAGATTATCCGCAACGAAAGACTATGAAATGTCACCCGTCAATGGAAACTGTATTGATATTAATATCACCATGCAAGAATATCAAGGCTTACAACTACGTATGTACCGTAATGACTTAGCAAGTGCTCCACATTATTATGAGATAAGTGAGATTCAATTCTATCCACCATCTCTATCTTATGGAAAAGCGATTGTGGATTCAACAGAGCATAACGATGTTTATAACGTTGAAAAACTCGTTGATGGCGATCCAACAGGTACTTCTTATTATGAATCAAAATCATTACCCGCTACCATCGTTATTGATTTAGGCAATGTCTATAGTGTAAATACTATTGTCTTATCTTTACCACCAGCCTTAACTTGGGATGCTAGAAATGAAGAAATTGAAATTTTCGGTTCTGATTCTAATGTGAGCTACAGCAAAGATACAACGTTTACTTCATTAGTAGCGAAGAAGACTTATTTATTTGATCCTAAGACCGGTAATCGAAATATTATTGAAATTACCGCTACACAAGTTCGTTACATTAAATTAGTTATTACCTCAAATGACGCTAGAGGAGGATATAATGCGCAGTTATCCGAAGTCAGTGTCTATGGGGAAACAATATAACAAAAAAAGAAAGGAAAAACATATGAAAAAATCACAAATTATTACGACGATGTTGATGGCAGGTATGTTACTTGCAGGTTGCTCAAATAAACCTGGAAATACAAGTAACACTGAAAATCCTACAACCTCGAATCCAGGAACGACGACAACAACGCCAACTCCAAGTATGGAACATCAAAATCCATTAGTGAAGGATTTAGCAGAAGGTGCCCTCGTTCGCGATTACAAAGAAGATTTAGATACGATGGTCAATGACTTTAGCGGTGCTTCCTTAGTTGGAGAAACCGAAAATGGTGTTTTCTCTAATCATGGAACATTACGTGTTTTGGTCGATAGCCAAAATGAAGATTTCCCAGGAAATGTCGAAGCTTCCATTTATAAAATGGCCACAGGAACTTACCAACTTCAAGACTACGATTCCATTGGTTTTGTTATTCGTAAAGTAAATGGAACCATTAATTATTCTAATTTAGTATTAGGTTTACGTGGCGATGACGCTTGGGATGTTTATCCAATTTCTTTAGCGGATGCAATGGATGAAGACGGAAATGAATTACCAGAACTTACTTCTGAATTCCAAACCATTAAAATTTCACCTAACTTATCTATTGAAGATGCCGATACTGAATATACCTTAAAAGGTACTTCCGACAAGAGTGGAACCAAAGTTTTATCCAAATATTTAGGCTTCCACCTTTATGCGAAAGATGAATGTTCTTCTTTAATTGAAATTCAAGAAGTATTCTTAGAAAAAGCCGGAGAAAAGACCGTTTTAGATAGCTTTGCTCGTAAAGCGGTGAATAAAGCCGATGACACTTGTTGGTGGAGAGATTCTACAGGCTTTATCGTTACGCCAGGTATTACTTTAAAAGATGGTGCAACCTATACCACCCCTGATTTTGAATTAGGTGAAAACACGAACGTTGTTCTTAATGTTTTAGGTGATACGACAGGAACATCCATCGCTCCCGTTACCAGTGCTGGCGCCGGTGAAAGTGTTACTTGGGCCAACTTAAAAGATGAAAATAACGAAAGTGTAAAGAACGCAGTGAATGGTGCTTTCCATTCCTTAGCAATTAATTTAAAGAATTCCAACCTTGCAAAAGAAGGTTTAAAAGGATTTAAAATTACTTCCACCAATGAAATCGTTATTTCTCAAGTCTTCTTATCTTCGTTAAAGGAAAAAGAAGCAGTGAAAGAATATCCTCATTTAGATACTGCTAATGCGGTTCACTTTGATGATTTCTCTCGTAAACAATCTGGATTTAATGGTGACTATGATGCATCTAGTAATAGTGAAATCATTAAAAATGCTGGTTTATATTATGCGTTAAGCTATAATAACGGCGATAAAGTTAATATTGACGGTGACGCTGCAGTCTTTGATAGCATGCCTGATGGATATACTCAATTAAAAGAAGGTTCTACTAGAGGACGTACTACTCAAAAATACTTAGTCTTCAAAATGAAGTTAGAAGGCGAAGGCGATTTAAATGGTTTCCGTTTCTCTAATGGAGCAGGTGATGCATATTATGCTTCTTCTTGGAAAGCTGGAGAAGGTCTTCCATCCATTCCTGAAGATATGGAAAATTATCCATATAAAGACGCCGATGGCTATGTTTTATACATCATTGATTTAAAAGCTTCCAATATTGAAGGCATTACCGACTGCCTTGATATGTATTATACAGGTTCAGCAATCCTAAAGATTGATTCAATCTTCTTTGCTGATGAATATGAAGTTTTAGAAGAAGTTGAAGGTTATGTTGAAGCCAAAGATTCTACCACTTTAGGTAAAGATGCAAGCTATATGGGAAATACTTCCATTAATAAGGCTTCTCGTTATGTTTCTATCACTTTAACCGGTGATGGAACTGCAACTTTAGAATCTATTCGCTTTACCTTTAATGGTGAAGAATTCTGGATTAAAGATGGAAAATGGGTGTTAAAAGGTGGAGAAAAAGCAACTTTAGATCACGTAATTTCTACCGAAGGTGAAACCTATGTTATCGACTTACTTGCTTCTAATGTTACTTTAGCCTCCGATTATATGCACTTCTTTATGGGTGGATATAATGACGCTCAAGGCGCTATTCAAGTGAATGCCTTAAAGACACTCAATAAAGGCTATCAATTAACTTCCTTTATTCCTGATGGCACTGCCTTTGATATTGCATATACCGCTGATTCAAAGGATCCAGCTTACCATTATGGTGGCTACTTTGCAGGAGACGCTAACTTCATCGCTTTAAAATTATCAAGTGCAGAAGGCGCAACGTTAAATTCTTTCCGTATTAACTTTGAAAGTAACGGAGAAGTGAAATGGGCTAAAGATGCAAACGAAAAAGGAAAAGGACTTGTATTATTAAATGCCGATGGCACTGCCTTTGACTATACGCAAAAGATCACAGATGAAGTCATTATTTATATTGACTTAGTCGCTTCTGGATTAGAAGTTCAAGCCACTCACTTACATTTCCACTTAGGTGCATTTGGTGATGATAGTGGTACGCTTACAGTAAAAGATATTGCAAGTGCTAAAACGACAATTTCTTATAGTGATGTTTTAAATAACTACGTTGAATTATAATAAAAGAAAGATGGTGAATTCTAGGGAGAAGCTTTTCTCCCTAGAAAGCCATTTTATGTTTTTAGGAGGTCATCTTATGAAAAAAATAACAATAACGTTTTTATCATTTCTCTTATTAAGCGCATCGCTTTTATCGGGCTGTGGCGCACAAGGAAATAGTAAAATTACCATTAAAATCGGTTTCTGGCCAGAAAAAACCGAAACATATGACGTGAATATGTATAATGATTGGAAAGAAAAATTTGAGGCCGATAATCCGGAATATAAAATTGTTGGTGATCCCTATACATATAGTACAGATACAATTGGCTCTAAAGCACTGACGGGTTCATTACCGACGGTTTTCCAAACTTGGTTTACTGAACCAAATAAATTAGTGGAAAAAGGATTCATTCGTTCTATTGATAAAGAATTAAAATCATTAGGATGGGACCAAATGATGGATCCTGATATGAAGGCATCATTAACCTTTAATAATGAAATCTATGGTGTGCCTCGTGATGGTTATGGCTTAGGTTTGTTAATCAACACCAAAACCTTAGGCGATAATGGCCTTTTACCAGAAGATGGAAAAGGTGGCTATAAGATTTATGATGAAAAGGGAAATCCTTTATATCCGACCACGTTTGAACAAATTTATGAAGTTTCAAAATCCATTGCGGAAAATGATGAAACCAAAGGTATTCTCATTTGTACCGCAAATAAAAATGGCGGATGGCAATTCTCTAATATTGCTTGGAACTTTGGTGCCACCCTTCAATATCAAGATGAAACCACTAAAAAATGGGTTTCTGCCCTTGATTCGTATGAAGCCGTGAATGCTTTGACATGGATTCAAAAAATGAAACAAGAAGATTTATTGCTCAATAATCTTTCGGTTGTCTATGACGATTGGTATAATTCAATTAAATCGAAAGTCGCTATGGCTATCGTGGGTAGTGATGTTCTCCATTTAGCTGATATAAATGGTGAAATGAAAGGCATGAAAGATTTAGCTTTCGTACCGATGCCAACTGGCGATGGTACCCACCATTATTCCTTATTTGGTGGAACACCTTTCGTCTTTGCTAAAAACGCAACGGATGAACAAGTTATCGGCACTTTAAAATTCTTTGAATATATTGGTCGTTCCCCTATTATTAGTGATATTTCTAAATCTGCTATGGAAAAGGGAAATGAAACCGCGAAAAATAAAAATCAACCGATTCTTCCAAAAATTCATCCTTGGATGAATGAAGATTATGTTTCTTATGCTAAATCTTTAGAAGAAAGAGATGTTACCGTAGATATGACATATTATCAAGAGTTCTTTGATAACATTCAAGCGAATAAACATGCAGAAGTAGCTTATGGTGCACAAGAAATGTATGCTTATTTAGATACCGCTATTCAAACCGTATTAAAAGATCCTGATACCGCAAATGTGAAAGCGGCTTTAACAACGGCGAATAGCAATATGCAACGTTACTTAGATGAAAATGTGAATAAATAAGTTTATGGAAAAGGTAAGTACGAAAAAAAAGAAGAACTATAAAGCACTCGTCAAAAAGAATTTATTAGCGTGGCTTATCATGCTACCTAGTTTAATTCTTTTTGCCTTCTTTGTATGGACTCCTTTAATTAAGAATGTGATTCTTTCATTCTTTAGCGATTATTCTTTTAAAGAATTTGTTGGCTTTAAAAATTATCAAGCGTTATTTCAAGACGTTTCTTTTATTGCCGCTTTAAAAAATACATTTAAGTATATTTTCTGGTCCTTATTGATTGGCTTTCTAGTACCAATGATCATAGGTTTCTTATTAAGCGAAGTCATTCATGCAAAAGGTTTCTTTAGAGTTTGTATCTATATACCTTGTATGATTTCAGGTATCGCCGTGGTTTTCTTATTCAAAAATGTTTATGGCGATGAAACCTATTCCATTTTAAATGTTATATTAAAGGCATTTGGGGGAACACCTAGAAAATGGGCAAGTGATCCAAATATTATCATTCCTTTAATTGTCATTGCCATGACTTGGAAAGGAGCAGGAGGAACCGCTTTAATTTATTTATCCAATTTCCAACAGATTGATTCCTCTTTATATGAAGCCGCAAGAATGGATGGCGCTAAACCATTCCAACGCTTTGCCCGTGTCATGATGCCCCAGATGAGAAATACGATTTTAACGCTTTTAGTGTTACAAATTATATCCGTCTTCCAAGTGTTCTATGAACCTTTAGTCATTGGTAATTGGGGCGGACCTTTAGATAGTTCGATGTCTTTAATGTTATTAGCGTATAAGTTTGCATTTAACGACTTAGAATTTGCTAAAGGCGCAGCGGCGAGTATTTTCTTAGCTTTAATTATCTTAGCCTTTACATTAGCGTATTTTGCCTTAGTACGATATCTCAATAAGGAGGAAAAACAAGCATGAAAAAAGTAAAATTTCCTCACCTTCATGATAAAGTCGAAGGCTTATATAATTTCTCTGATTATAAAAAACCAAAGAACCGCGTGGTTTATGGTATTTTTATCTTCTTATTAGTGCTATTTGCTTTAACGGCAATTATTCCCGTTATTTGGTTATTTTTAACTTCTTTTAAATCGGTTAGTGAAATTAATTCTACAATTTATCATTTATTCCCGGAGACCTTTGATTTACAAAAGCTATTCAATCTATGGAATAAATTGAATTTTGGAAAGTATTATCTTAACACCTTAATTGTTGTTATTGGGGCAGTGATATGTTCCGTTGTATTTAATGGTTTACTCGCGTACGCGGTAGGCATTTTAAAACCTTTTGGTTATAAAGTGATTAATGCTTTAGTGTTATTAAGCTATATGATTCCTTCGGCTTTATCCATTTATCCCTTAATTATGCAAATTCAAGCAGTGGGTATGATTAATTCTTATGCCCCATTATGGTTAACGTTTGGTGCGAATGCTTACTATTACTTATTGTTTAAAGACTATTTTGAAAAACTACCTCCTTCTTTAATTGAAGCGGCTAGAATGGATGGTTTATCCGATTTCCGTATTTTCTATAAAGTGGTTTTACCTTTAAGTAAACCGATGATTGGGGTTGTGGCCATCTTTAGTATGACCGCTGCTTATAGCGATTTCTTATTACCTTATTTAATTTTACAAGATGAAAGTATGCATACAGTTATGGTATCTATTTACCATTTATCCAGTACCACTACTTTAGATGCATCGGAATTTTTAATGCTTCTTGTGATTTCAATTATTCCACAAATTATTATCTTTATTATTTTCCAAAAACAAATCATGGGTTCTTCGGTGAACTCAGGTATGAAGGAGTAGTGATGGTTTATGCCCAAAGTATCCAAACAATATTTAGAAGTTCATCCTTTTTCCATCATTGAAAAAGGCTTCCATAAAGAGCGCGATCAAGTTTCTGAATCTTTATTTTCTTTAGGTAATGAATATTCAGGTATTCGTGGTTTCTTTGAAGAAGGTTATAGTGGTAAAAAGTTAATTGGTAGTTATTTTAATGGTATTTATGAATATGCCTTAGAAGATACGCCAAATGCTTATAAAGGCATTATTAAAAGAACCCATTTCATGATTAACTCGGTGAACTGGTTGATGGTTAGTATTTCGGTTAAAGACGAAAAATTAGACTTAAACCACGCAGAAATTAAAGATTTCTACCGTGAACTCGATATGAAAACCGGTTTATACACCCGTTATTTTACCTGGAAAACAAAATGCGGAGAACTAACTTTAAAATTTGAGCGTTTAATGAATATGACTTATTGTCATCAAATGGTACAACGTATTACTTTTATTTCTAAAGAAGAGATGCCGATTCATTTTACCTGTAGCTTAGATTCTAATGCCATTCAATGGGGAAAGGATTGTTACTGGAATCATCAAGATGAATGGTGTAATGAAAAAGAAAAAGAAGCAGGACTATTTGTTAAGACGCTTACGACAGAACAAACACTTTTAAGTTTAATGAAAGTGGACTTTGTTCCAGCTATTCAAAAAGCGGAAAAAAACGATAAAAAAGTGACTTTTACTTATGATTTTGTTTTAAAAGGTGAGGAAGTCATGATCCGTTATGTGATTAATCTTATCGATAAAGATCAAAGTTCTTCTTATGAAGAAATGAAAGTACAAGCCAAAGAAGAATTAGAAGATTTATGTAAAAAAGGCTTTGATGGCGTTTTAGAGGATAACCAAAAACACTTTACGCATTTATGGAATCAATCCGATATTGAAATTGAAGGTAACGATAAGGACCAACAAGGTATTCGTTATTGCATTTTCCAATTAGATCAAACCTATCATGGTTATGCTAAAGATAACAATATTGGTGCCAAAGGATTAACGGGAGAAATGTATTCAGGTCACGCTTTTTGGGATAGTGAAACCTATTGTTTACCTTTCTATTTATTCTCCAATCCAGAAGCCGCTAAAAACTTATTGATGTTCCGTTATCATACGTTAAAAGAAGCAAAAGAAAGAGCGGTTCAACTTGACTGCGAAGGCGCTTGTTATCCTGTTGCCACACGTAACGGAAAAGAAGCTTGTAATTTATTTCAACATGCCTCTTTACAATTCCAACCTTCGACCGCAGTAAGCTATGCAATTTATCACTACATGAACCTTTATCATGATGATGAATTTATGCAAAATTATGGTCTAGAAATGTTAGTGGAAATTGCTAAATTCTTATTATCAAGAGGCCAATATAATCAAGATCATACGCGTTTTGGTTATTATTGTGTAATGGGACCTGATGAATTCCAAATGATGGTCAACCATAATACATATACGAATTTCATGGCGAAAAAGACGATGGACTATCTTTTACGTTTAATGGAAGAAAATCGTTATGATATGGATTCAATTCTAAAGAAATGCAATTGTCGCTCTACTTTTAAAGAAGAACTTCAAGAAGCAAGTGAAAAAATGGTCATCTTATACGAGGAAAAATCTCATCTATTTGAACAACACGATGGTTTCTTTGATTTACCGCATATTGATATTCATGCCATTCCGGATACGGATTTTCCTCTTTATTCTCATTGGAGTTATGACCGCATCTACCGTAATGATATGATTAAACAACCCGATGTTTTGATGTTTATGTTCTTATATAATCAAGACTTTACATATGAACAAAAAAAGGCGAATTATGAGTATTATGAACCGCGTTGTATTCATGAGTCTTCTTTAAGTCCATCCATTCATTCCATTTTTGCTTGTGAATTAGAAAAAATGGAGGAAGCAGAGAATTTCTTCCAATTTGCTACGCGTTTAGATTTAGATGATTATAATTGCAACACCTTAGAAGGTATTCACACAACTTCCATTGCGGCAGCGTGGATGAATATTGTTTATGGCTTTGGTGGTTTAAGAAGTGATCGAGAAATGTTAAAACTTTCTCCGACCATTCTTTCGACCTGGAAGAGTTATTCTTTTAAAATTTATTATCAAGGAAGCACTTTAAAATTTAAAGTGACTCAAGATTATGTAGAAATTGATGTGAGTGGAAAACCAGTCACTTTAGAAATTTATCACCACATTTATACGATTTCACATCATGAAATCATAGAAAGAGTGTAATTATGCAATACGAGTTGAAGAAAATAGGATTTCGTTATCAAGATATTGTTTCCTATGGAAATATGTTTTTAATTGGAAATGGGCATCTTGGTTATCGTGGAACTTTAGAAGAATATCGCGCAAAAGAATTGGTTGGCTTGAACGTCGTTGGTTTTTATGACCAATATCAAGATAAGTGGCGGGAAAGCGTTAATCTTCCTAATCCTTTTTTCGTTCGCGTTTATGATGAAAATGAAGTATTTTCGGTTTTAGAAAATACGCCTTTATATCATGAACAAAAATTAGATATCCTACATGCAACGCATCGTAGAAAAACGGTGTATCCAGCGCTGAGTATTCATTCGAAACGCTTTGTTTCTTGCGCTCATGATCAGCTTCTTGGTTTAGAATATGTGATTGAAGCAAAAGATACAAAAGAAATACAAATCGATATCGGTTTAGATCTAGATATCTATGAAATTAATGGTCCGCACTTTAAGAAAAAAGAAATTAAAATGCGCAAGCACCATGTGACTTTTATAGGTACGACGAATGAACATAAAAAAATTGCTTTACAAAGTCATTATGCTTTTCCTAAGAGTGCTTTAATAAAAGAAGAAAACGGATATTATCACGTAACTTTAAAAATGGAAAAAGGGAAAAAGTATCGCTTTTATGTAATAAGTGAAGTCCAAGAAAAGAAAATGAAAAGACATGATTTACGCGTTTCTAAAAGAACATTTGATTTCTATTTCAAAGCGCATCAAGAAGCCTTTAAAAAACGTTTCCTTTTTGCTGATATCAAAATTAAAGGGAATCCTAAAGCGCAGTGGGCGATGCGCTATAGCATTTATCATTTATTGATTCTAGAAAATGAAAATTATACGACTTCTATCCCAGCACGTGGTGTATCAGGAGAAACCTATAAAGGCGCAATTTTCTGGGATACGGAAATATTCTTACTCCCATTTTATTGCTTTACCGCACCTAAATTTGCTCGACAATTAATTTTGTATCGTATTCATACATTAAAAGGCGCTAAAAAGAAGGCCAAAGAATATGGTTATCAAGGTGCATTCTATGCGTGGGAAAGTCAAGAATTAGGGCAAGATGCTTGTTCTAAATATAACGTTACGCACCCCGTAACCCATGAACCAATCAGAACTTATTTTAATGAGAAACAAATTCATATCTCGGCTGATATCGTATATGCTTTCCATCAATATATGTTAATTACCGGTGATGAAAGCATTTTAGATGAAGGCGGTTATGAAGTTTTAAAAGAAGTCGTTTTGTTCTTTAATTCCTATAAAACAGTCAAAAAAGGAATTTATCATTTAAATGACGTGATTGGTCCTGATGAATATCATGAACGCGTTGATGATAATGCCTTTACCAATTATATGGCTTATAACGCGATGAAAATTGCTTTATCATATTTAAAAAAGGAAAAAGAGAAAACGAAAAAAGATGAGCGTATCATGAAGATAGCTAATCAATTTATTCAACGCATTTATTTACCAAAGCCGAATGAAGATGGTATTATAGAACAATTTAAAGGCTATTTCTTAAAAGAAGATGTTTCTATTGAAGAAGTGAAGAAAAGACTCCGCTACGAAAACGAATATTGGGGAACGGAAAATGGTGTTGCTTATCCGACAAGAATTATTAAACAAGCGGACGTCATTGCCTTATTATGTTTATTAAAAGAACGTTTCTCTAAAGAGACGATTGAAAAGAATTATCGCTTCTATTATCCTTACACGGAACATGGTTCCAGTTTATCCGCTTCCATGTATTCCATGAGTGGATTTTGGATTCATGAATTTGAAACCGCCTATTCCATGTTTTATAAATCAGCGAGTATTGATTTAGGAACCGAGCAAAAAATGTTTGCAGGTGGTATTTATATTGGCGGCACCCATCCCGCAAGTAGTGGTGGGGCTTATTTAAGCTTATTAATGGGCTTTGCTGGATTACACTATGATGAACATCATCTTTATCTAGCACCCCAAAAATATAAAAAGTTAAAAGAATTAGAATTCCATTTGATATATCAACAAAAGACGTATCATGTTACGATAAAAAAAGATGGAAGTTATGAAATGGAGGAACTGGCATTATGATAAAAGGTATCCTATTTGATTTAGATGGTGTTTTACTTTCTACCGATCATTTTCATTATTTAGCATGGAAAGCGATTGCCGATGAAGAAGGTATTGAATTTAATGAAAAAATTAATCAACGCTTACGTGGAGTATCGAGAATGGCTTCTTTAGATATCGTTTTAGAAAAAGCGCATCGAAGCTATACTTTAGAAGAAAAAGAAGCGCTAGCGGAAAAGAAAAACAATATCTATAAAAAATATTTGGAATCTTTAAATAAAGATAGTATTGATCCTAAAGTCATTGAAACACTTAAAAAACTTCAAGAACAAGGAATCCATTTAGCGATTGGTAGTTCTTCTAAAAATACGCGCTATATTTTAGAAAAAACGGAACTTCTATCTTATTTTGAGGCAGTAGTGGATGGAACGATGATTTCTCATTCTAAACCACATCCTGAAGTCTTTTTAAAAGCGCGTGATGCTTTAAAACTCACATCTAGCGAATGTTTAGTCGTTGAAGATGCGATGAGTGGTATTGATGCTGGTGTTGAAGGCGGTTTTGAAACCTGTGGTCTTTTAGGTGCCAGTCGCTATAAGAAGACAACCTATCCATTAAAAAGTCTTCAAGATATCTTAATGGTAGTAGAAGTGAAAAATAGTGAAACTTTAAAAGAAGCCGAACATCGCATTGAATTAAAACATATTAAAAAGGTTTATCCTAATGGTGTAACCGCGGTAAAAGATTTTTCCTTAACCATTGAAGATAATGAATTCGTCGTATTTGTTGGTCCTTCTGGTTGCGGAAAATCGACGGTCTTACGTATGATTGCGGGTCTAGAAGAAATTAGTGATGGAGAGCTTTTAATCGATGGACAAGTGATGAATGATACCGAGCCGATTCAAAGAAACATTTCCATGGTTTTCCAAAACTATGCTTTGTATCCTCATTTAACGGTAAGAGACAATATCGTTTTCCCATTAGCGATTCAACGTGTACCTTTAAATAAATTCTTTGATTTTACTTATCGCAAAGAAAGAAAAGAAAGAATACGCCGCATTGGTGAACAAGTTGCGGCTAAAATTGGTTTAACCGAATATTTAGACCGTAAGCCGAAGAACTTATCCGGTGGACAACGGCAACGTGTTGCTTTAGGTAGAGCCTTAATTCGTCATCCAATCGCGTTCTTACTCGACGAACCATTAAGTAACTTGGACGCTAAAATGCGTGCACAAATGCGTACAGAAATCTCCAAATTACATAACGAATTAAAAAAGACATTCATTTATGTTACGCATGATCAAGTAGAGGCCATGACTATGGGTAGTAAAATCGTCGTCATGAAAGATGGCTATATTCAACAAATTGCTACACCGAATGAATTATTCTTACATCCAATCAATAAATTTGTTGCTGGCTTTATCGGTACGCCACAAATGAATTTTTTTAAAGTGAAATTAGTTGAAAGTGAAAATCAACTTTATGCGGAATTACAAAATAAAGAGAAACTTCTTATTCCTGAAGAAATTCGTACGACAATCAAACCTGAATATATCGGTAAAGAAGTTACGATGGGAATTCGTCCAAAAGCCATCCGTCCTTCTAAAGAGAGTAACGAACTAATAGGAACACTTGTGCTCTTTGAACAATTAGGCGATGAAGCTCTTCTATATTTTAAAATGGAAGGTGTACAAGGAGAGTTTGTTGCATCGGTAGAAACCTATAATTCCTACCGAGTAAAAGAAGAAATTGGTTTTACTTTTGATTTAACACATGTTTGCTTCTTTGATTTAGAAACCGAGGGAACGATTCACCAATGGTAAAAAAAGTAAAGTTCTGGTGCTTTCTTCTTTTGATTTTCTGTTGTTCCTGTTCTATTTCTTCCTCAGTTAGTTCCTCTTTTTCTACCGCGAGCACTTCGTATGAACGGGATGAAGAAGGATTTTACAAGTTAGATGAAAAAGATTTATTAGAAGAAGCTATTGAAGACAATAAAGAAATAACGAAACTACGGATTTCAGGTGAATATGAAGAAAAGAAATATAACGCAATGCGTTTATATGCTGGTGATAAGCAAATTCCTATCTATAACGTCAAAACGAATTATACTCATCAATGGACACCCGATACGTTAAAAAGAATGAATAACGCTGTCAGTGTGATTGAATTAGAGGGGAAAATGACCTTTCGTCTACAAACGAACTTTTTAATTCATAACATCTTTACGATTCGTCCATTAAGCCGTAATGTTCCTTATAACATTGATGAACAAAAACGCTTAGTAACATTCACCATTAGTGAGCCAGGTGCCTATACAATTGAATTTCGAAATGATAAAACGCTTCATTTATTTGTGCACCCTTATGATGCTTATAATCAATACAAAAACGATACAAATGTCCTATATTTTGCACCAGGTATCTATAACAAGGACAATTGTTCTATTATTCAAAATGACCATATGATTCATTTAAATAGTAATACAACGGTTTATTTAGAATTAGGCGCAATCTTAGAATGTGGCTTTGTTTCCAATAACGCGAGTCATATTAAAATTGTAGGAAGCGGAATTGTGGATGGCTCTTCTTTTATAAGAAACGCTACAACAAATGAAAGATTAATTCCTTTTGACTTTAATTATTGTACAGATCTTCAGTTTTTAGGGATTACGACATTAGATCCAGCTGGTTGGTGCTATAACATCTATTTCTGTGACCAAGTTACTTTTGAAAACGTCGCTATTATTTCTTCAAGAAGTAATGGAGATGGCATCTCGTTACAGTCTTCTAAAAATGTAGTTTGTAAAAATGCCTTTGTACGAAGTTTTGATGATTCACTTGTTGTTAAAAACTATCCTAGATGGAACAACATGACGAGTTATGGCTCTACTTACAATATTCGATTTAAGGATTGTATTTTATGGACCGATTTAGCACAATCGATGGAAATTGGTTATGAAACGTATGGAGAACAAATGGAAGACATCCATTTTGAAAATATTACTGTACTTCATAATTTCCATAAAGCACCGATTTCTATTCACAATGCAAATCAAGCCAAAATGAAGAATATTTCTTTTAAAGATATCACGATAGAAGATGCAAGTATGGGTGAAGGAGATGGAAGTAACCTTCTTATTGACTTTAGCTGTGCTTATTCTTCGACTTGGTCGAACGGACATGGAGTGACACCTTTAGGAAGTATTGGTCAAGTAATAGTACAAAATGTCAAAGTTCTTTCTGAAAATAAGACACAAAAGATTTCTATTATGGGTAGTGTAGATACCCGTGATAACTATAAAGGTAGTGTTCATAAAATTCAAAATGTCACACTTCAAGATATCCAAATTGTGGATGAAAAATTACAAACAGGAAATGCAAGAATTATGATAAATGAATATGTTGAAAGTTTGAAAGTAACGCTCACAGGAAACGAAATTACTGGGGCAACCTATCAAGCAAGTGTTAGTGCGAATGCATACGGAAAAAATTATCAAATTATAGAAGTTCAATAAAAGAAAAAAGTGGTGAGTAATTTCATCACTTTTTTTAATTTTTTTAGCATAAAAAAGACTCATGAACTAGATCATGAGTCCAACCTTTTCTATAAAGTACCGGTTTTAATATCGCTATAAGTAGCGCTTGTTTTACAGCACCATAAGCCTACAGAACCTGAGGATAATCCACTTAATTGGCTAAGAGTTTGATTCTCGGTTACGCCACCAAATATGGCGGTGAAGCGAGTATCTCTTCTTTCAATACGAAGGACATCACCGGTTAATAAATGGGTTTCAATACCTGCAAAGCTCCAAAAATCGTGCCAGGATAAATCTTGACCACCGATTAAACCGGTCATACCGATACTCTTTAATTTGTTTTGTTCATTCCATTGTAAGTAAATAACAACGAAGTTAGAAGAATCGGTATAGAAAGCGACAAAACCAATAAACTTATCATCGCTTAATTGATAACCATCCTGTACGCTTTGAATTTTAGCTTCAAAGTAGTAGTTATCCGTTGCTGGAGCATCTTCAATTACAAATCCGGCCATCCAGTTTTGGTTCGTGTATTCAATGGAACCATCAGCTTTTACATCATAACTTACATCAAATAAAGCAGAAGTTAAGGACCATTTTTCTTCGACAATGGTATTTTCTTTATAGGCTTGAGTAAAGGAAGAGTAATTGACTGGATTAGCGCCAATATTCCAAACACCAATTTCTTTGGTATCTTCGCTCATGGTTGTGAGCTTTTTGGTTTCCGTTACGCTATTGAAGGAAATTGTTAAATTACGATCATGACGTTCGACATTGAAGGTTAAACCAGTTTCTAAGTCGATGGTCATATTAGCAAAGTTCCAGAAATCGTTCCAACCAATATCATGACCTTCATTCATACCGGTACAACCAACACTCTTGAGTTTACCATCACTTAAGAATTGTAAATAGCAAACAATATAGTTTTGATCGTCTAAGTAATATGGGATTAATCCCATAAAGGTGTTAGTTTTATCTGTGAAAGAAGCCGTTTGAATGGTAGCGCTGATACTATAATCATTACCTAATTCGGCTTTTCTAGTTACAAATCCAGCCATCCAGTTAGTTTTATTGGTTAATTGGACGTTTTGAGCGTCTTTAGCCGTGAATGAGGTTTCAAATAGGGCAGCGGATTGATGCCATCCAAAGGTATCTGCGTAAGGATTTTCATCAATAGGGACATTTACGAATGAATTCAAAGTTAATGTTTCATTTGCGTTATCTTTACGAACGTGAAGGGTATGGGTAGCTTGATTCACTTCTTGATAGTTCACATCATCATTTAAGATGAAGGAAACTTCATAATCTTTTTCTTTTAAAGAAAGAGTTAAAGAGTAATGGAAGCTATCTATAGCGGTTAACGCTAAGCTTTCTTCTTTTAAACCATGAACATAGAGTTGAACGTGGCTAGGTAAAACGTCTTTTAATTCAACGATGAAGGTATATGCGACTTCTTGATCTTGAATTTCTGAATAAGTCTTTTCTTCTTTCGTTGGCGTATGAATTGTATCTAAATGGTTTTCTTTAATTAAGTTAACGAGTTCTTCACTTGCTTTTTTATGTTCTTCAAATAATGGGTGACCCGCATTACATTGGGTGAATTGATGACGATAGACTTCATTTTTTAATCCGGAAGCGGATAAACTGGTTTCAACTTCTTTTAAGAAGGAATCCACTCGTTGTTCCATCAAACCACTGACTAAGATAAAGGAAGTTTGTTCACCATAAGCTTTGGCTAAGTTATGAACAAATTTTATATATTCACTAATAAAGGTTTCTTTATTGAATACAGAAGCATTCCAGTGGTCATTCGTACCTAAGTTAATAATGACGATATCCGGCGTATAGTTATTTAAATTCCATTCGTACATTTGATCGTAGTTGACGTAACGATAACCGGTGTTCACTTGTAAAGAGTCATCAATATTACCAGCGGTATAAAGACCAATACCAGAACGGGCTTGTACATTGATTTCAGCATTTAATGCTTGGGCAGCATAAGTTGCATAGGTCTGTAAACCACTTTGATATTCACTACTTGTAGTATCGCTTAAAGCGCCTCTAAGGTTACCATAGCCGGCCGTAATACTATCACCATAAACTTCCATCTTTAATTTTTCTTCATGGTTAGCGCCTTTAAAGTAACCATCGGTACGTAAAGAGTGGAGAGTCATAGAAGTAGATAAAGCTTCCGTTCTTTTTAAAAGTTTAACAGTGTGAATACCTTCTTTTAAACCTTCAACTAAAGTATATTCGCTTTCTTTACTACCGTGAGTCAAAACTAAAACGTTTTTTGTGGTGTCTTCATCACCATCTACCATAATAGAAACACGGGTATAACCATACCAAGATCCCCACCATGCATCTAAAGTAGCGTATAATTTTGTTCCGTAGAAAGTAACTTCAAAACCACTTCCGACGTTATTCATTATAACTTTGCCGTTTTGATGGACGTTTCTTCCATAATAACGGACGTAATAGGAATCGCGTTCTAATGATGTAATTACATTGGATCTTTTATAGCTATCAAATTCTTTTTTAAGAACGATATCACCATAACTTACCGTTAAAGTGAAGGTGCCTTCTTTTAAAGCGGTAATCGTATTGTTTTCTAATTTAGCTACATCATTGGATAAACTCATTTTTGCATTCACTTGATGAGAAAGCTCGATGGTGAGGGAATCATTGACGTTAATATGATCTTCTTGATTGATAATTTTTAAATCAATCGCCTCAATAGAAAGACGATGATTCTTTTTAGAAGGGGTAGAAATATCTAAATAGCCTTTACCTTCTTTTAGTAAGTTTACTTTTAAAGAAGTAGGACTTAGAATTGTGAATTGTAATAATTCGTAATCCGAAGGTTGAATGGTTAATGGCTCATTTTTATCATTTTTTAAATCAATGATGTAATCATGAGAAGGTAAACCAATTAAGGATTCTTTTTCTACTAGAGGAGAATTATCACCTTTTTGACAACTCGTGAAAGAAAAGAAAGAGACGAGTAGAGATAAAACACATAATATTTTTTTCGTTTTCATCGTGAACTCCTTTTTATAATTCGATGGCTTTTTCTAAAATAGTATCAAAGAAGCGGATACCTTTTTCATTAAAGCGGATAGAGATTTCATCGTGCGTGTTTTTATGAAAATCGCCTTCAACACGCATAGTAAATTTATTATTTTCAATATATGAATGAATTAAAACTTCGCTTCCAAGAAGTTCAATTACATCAATCGTTACAGGAATAGCATTTTTGGCTTTAGAAATTAAAATATCATTGGGACGTACACCTAAAGTAATGGGAAGAGGAGAAGAGTAGTCGACTTCTTCCATTTTTTTGATGGTTTCTTTTAAATAAATGAAACGGGTATTTTTTTCTTCAATTAACGCTAATTCTTTTTCTAATTTAGCGATTTCTTTTTCAATTTTTGGTTGTTCGTCAATTGAACTGGTTGGATATTTTTCTTTTAAAGCACTAAGTTTAATAAGCATATTTTTACGAGCAGTAAATTCTCCTTCAATCATAGCTAATTCTTCTTTAAAACTAGCTAAATGCTTTTCATAGAATGCTTGTAGTTTTTCTTTAAGAGAAACTTTAATAGGAAGTTGATATTCGCCTAAAGAAAGAACGTTATTTTCGTATGTACAAGAGAAGAAGTTCATAGCGGGAGAACCAATAAAGGAAGCAACAAATTTATTTGCTGGATGATAATAGATTTCTCGAGGTGTTCCGATTTGTTGAACATAACCATCTTTCATAACAACAATACGAGTAGCCATGGTCATGGCCTCGGTTTGGTCATGCGTAACATAAATCATCGTAGCGTTTAACCTTTCGTGAAGTTTAATGATTTCACTGCGCATCTGTACGCGTAATTTTGCATCTAAGTTACTTAAAGGCTCATCCATTAAGAATACTTTTGCATCGCGAACAATCGCTCTACCTAAGGCAACGCGTTGGCGTTGTCCACCCGAAAGCGCTCTTGGCTTACGGTCTAAATATTGTGTTAATTCAAGTATTTCTGCGGCGTTTCTAACACGTTTATCGATTTCTTCTTTGGATAACTTTCGATAAACTGTAACCATTTTCTTTTCTCCAGTTTTCGAATCAACTTTTTCTACCTCAAAGGGAAATTTACGCATTTTTAAAGAAAAGGCCATGTTATTATAGACCGTCATATGTGGATAAAGAGCATAACTTTGGAAAACCATAGCAATATCGCGGTCTTTTGGTAAATCATTATTAGAAAGATGACCATCAATATAGAGTTCACCACTGGTGATTTCTTCTAGACCTGCAATCATGCGTAGTGTCGTAGACTTTCCACATCCAGAAGGACCAACGAAGACAATAAATTCTTTGTCTTGAATTGTAAGATTGAAATCAAAGACAGCTTGCACGTTGTTCGGATAGATTTTGTTAATGTGTTTTAATTCTAAATTTGCCATATTGAATCTCCTTAAAAATGAAAGGTATGTTTGATCATCTCGCCCATACCTTTCATCATTTTTTAAATCATTATTTACTTACAACGATATCAGAATAAGTTGCGGTAGAGCCATTCATATAATAGCCTACTTTTGCTTGTGTTGTGAAGTCTCCACCTGTTGACGATAAATCAAGGGTATAACGATAATCACCAGCTGCATACCAATAACCAAGCGGAGTGTCATTGAAGTATGGAGTAAATGTTGCGCCAGTTTTAACGATTTTAAATGTAATTTCAGCGGATGGAGCAACTTTTTGGAAGATAGAACCATCGGTCCAAAAATCATGCCATAAAATATCTTTGCCATTAACAAATCCGGTAATTTGAAATTCACGCATATCTGTGTTTTTAAATCTGTCTTCCCATGTACACCATTGACCATAAACAACAATATAGTTATTATCGTCAACATACCATGGGCAAATACCTTGATATACATCTCCAGTCATTGGGAAGTTGGCCGTTCCTTTAATGGTGGAAATGACGGTGTAGTCGCCTGATGCATTGGTGTCATCGGTAAGAATTAAGTTAGATAAATGGGAATTCATACTAGTTAAAGTAACTGATTTATCTTCATTGACAGTAAAGGTTGGTGCATCTGCGCCTGGTTTAAAGATGTTCCAAGTATGTACATTTTCTTGAACTTCAACGGCTTCATAAGTTAAATCAGTGAAGTTCACAGTATCATTACCAAAGGCATATAAACCATAGGTTGCAGTACCTGTCACACCCTCAATGTTAAATCCTTTAGAAATTAACTTTTCTCCATTAAAGAGGAAATCAATGTTTAAGTTCTTTCCAATGGTACGAACATTGAAAGCATAGGTTGATTCGTAGGATGTTGGTTTAGCAAGAGCGGCATAAGTAGCGTTATCGCCCCACATATCATTGAATCCCACATGGGTGCCATTAATATAACCTGTGATTTGGAATTCACGAATGCCATTTGGACGTTCGTTATCACGCCAATCACAATAGGCAATAATGAAGTTATCATTATTAACATACCATGGAATCATACCGATATGAGTTGGCATGGAGATAGGGTAATCTTGGGTACCTTGCGCTTTAACGGAAACATTATAGTTAGCGGTAGCGTCGATATTCTTTTTAACAATAGCGTTACCTCTTTCGGTGGGGTTACCTTGAATGGTGACCATTGGTTCATTTTCAAACCAATAATAATTACCATCTAAAATTTCGCCATCGGTTTTTAAACTAACGTGTTCCCAAGTTTCAGAAGTGTATTCATGTAAAGAAGTTTCTTCATAGGTTGGAAGCATAACGGTAATTTCTGCGGTTCCTAAGAAACCATCTTCAGCCGTACCAAATTGCGCCAATAAAGCGGTAGTTGCGGAAGTATCCGTTCCACAAACATATTTTAATTCGATTTTGTTTTCACCTGCGACTAAGGCTACTTTTTTACCATTAACGGTGATATTCCCTGCGACCGATGAATGTACCATCCATTTTAATAAATAAGCTTGGCCATTAGTTAACTCACTATTTTTATAAAGGATTTGGAAACCAATCCAACTGGCTTCTCCTTTATTTTGAAAACTAAAGTCAAATGCATCAGCGTTTTTCTTAGCTTTGATGACATTAACTTCGTCTTCAACTTCATAATAAGAAAGTGTTTTTTCTTCTAAATCTGCTTCCGCACTACGAGGAATGTCAATCATGATAGGTGCAGTAGAAGAAGTGTCTGGTGTTGGCGCTGTCGTCGTTGGCGTAGGAGCCGTAGTAGTTGGCGTTGGCGCTGTAGTTGTCGGATTCGGCGTGGTGTCCGGTGTTGTGACGCTCGTCGTTGGGGCATTAGAAGAAGTGGGTTCACTTGGCTTTTTACCGCAACTCGCGAGGGTTCCTAACAACATCAAAGTGGACAATGATAGGATGAATGTTGTTTTTTTCATTTTTTTCTCCTTTGAGACTAAATTGCATATTTTTCGCAACTAGTCAACTTATAACTTTATTTTATTGTTATCATAAAGCGCTTACAATGCAAAAGTAAACAATATGCATACGAAAAAGCACCATGTGAAAAATTGACCTAAAGGAAAAATATTATGATTTACGACTACGATAAAAGGATGGAGCGTGATGAAATGTTTTTTTAAAAACATGGGAAAAATAATTGTAATCATTAAAACGGGATTGATAGGCAATTTCATAAATTGGAAGGTCGGTTTCCTCTAATAACTTTTTTGCATACTCTAAGCGTAAAGAGGCAATATACTTTTGAATACCGATATGAAAAGATTTTTGAAATAAAGTATAGAGTGAAGTACGTGAAATTTTCAATGCATCACAAATATCTTCAACGGTATTAATTGTTAAATAATTTTGATCGATATAAGTTAAAACGCGATCGAGCATACTTTCTTTTTTTACGTCCAATAATTCATTAGCAACAATATAGTTTGTACAAGCCTCTAAAATTTTGGTAATGGCAATTAATTTTTCATGCGGAAAGAACTGTACTTGTTTTAAATAATCCTCGTTAATTGAAGCACTTTTTTCATAACTTTTTATATGCTCAAGTGCATCTTTAAGTAAATCATGATAGTTCTCTTTATCGGTAATTTGGCCTAGCATCGCGTAACCTACGATTTTGTTATGAAGAAGCAAGGGAACAGTCACTTCAACTAATCCAAAATGGCAGTGATAAATATCTGTTTTCATTGTTTTTGAACACTGCATAAAATGGGCGTGGTTGCAGGCTTCGCAGCGCTTTAAGAAAGCTTCATCTTTTTGCATATGTCGGCAAATCGGATGGCCTTCTAAAGGATACGCTAAAATTTCTTCATAATCATTATTAAACAAAACAAAGCGCATGGAAGTCACTTGGTAAAAAGACTTCATGAGATCAATCATTTTTTCTTGGTTTACAATTAATTCCATAAAAATTATCCAACTTTCAAGACGATTTTAACATACTTTGAATAAAAGTACATATTCAAAATTCGTTTTTTTCCGTTATCATAAAAAAGAAAGGTGTCGAGAAAATCTCGATAAGGTGAAAAAATGAACCGTATTTTTATCGATAAAAGCGCTACCATAGCGACAATTGAAAATGAAGTATTTGGTAGCTTTGTTGAACATTTAGGTAGATGTGTTTATAACGGCATCTATGAAAAAGATCATCCTCTAGCGGATGAAAGAGGCTTTAGAAAAGATGTTATGGACATCGTAAAAGAATTAGAAGTTCCTATTTTACGTTATCCTGGTGGTAACTTTATTTCTGGTTATGATTGGAAAGATACGATTGGACCAAAAAGAAGAGAAGTTATTGATTTAGCGTGGAGAGCTTTAGATCCAAATACCGTAGGAATTGATGAATTTGCTTATTTTGCTTCGAAAGTAAATTCCCAAGTTTTAATGGCAGTGAACTTAGGAACGGATACCATTAAAAGTGCCCAAGAAATCGTTGAATATTGTAATTTAAAAGATGCCGGATATTGGGCGAAATTAAGAAAAGAACACGGAAGAGAAGAACCCTATAATATCCGTTATTGGTGCTTAGGAAATGAAATGGACGGACCATGGCAGATTGGTACAAAAACGCCAGAAGAATATGGTCGAGTTGCCTTAGAGGCAGGTAAACTTATGAAGTGGGTAGACCCATCCATTCGTTTAGTGCTTTGTGGGTCATCTTCTCCTACCAATCCTACCTTTCCTGAATGGGACCGCAAAGTATTAGAAATTGCTTATTCACAAGTTGATTATCTTTCTTTACATGCTTATTATACTTATCCAACTGATGACCATAATCCCAAAGAATTCTTTGCTTCTGCTTTAAATTTTGAACAATATATTCAAAGTGTAGAAGCGACCATTCAATATGTAAAAACGCTATTAAGAACGAAAAAAGATATTTATTTAGCAATGGACGAATATAACATTTGGCATACTTTTGATGGCTCTAATCAAGTGAAAAACGATTGGGAAATCGGGGCGCCTTTATTAGAAAACCACTATGATTTTGCTGACGCTATTGTCTTAGCCACCTTACTATCTACTTTAATGAATCGTGCGAATTCCATTAAAATTGCCTGTATTGCTCAACTCGTCAATGTTATCGCGCCAATTTTGACCGAAAAAGGTGGAAGAGTATTAAAACAAACGATTTATTATCCGTTCCAAATGATTTCTAAATATTTTAGAGGAAAAACCGCTTTACATCTTTTTAAAGACATTGAATCTTATGATACGGTAACCTATGGAAAAGCACCAAAAATCTATTCAACTTGTGCTTATGATGAAAAAGAAAACGCATATGTGCTTTTGTTAATTAACGTTAATGATATGGAAGAACAAGTAGAATTGTCCTTAGATCATGAATGTCAACTTACTAAAGAAATTATTTACCAAAGTGACAATTTGCATGTTCAAAATACCTTTGATAAACCATTCGAAATTGTACCATTAGAAAAAGACATTAAAAACGATGAAATTTCCCTGAATAAAACACTTAAATTACGTAAAAATTCCATTAGTTTATTTATTATTAAATAAAATATGAGCCCTTCGGGGCTTTTTTTATTACTTTAATTTATCTAATTTTAAAATTTTCTTCTGGTGCTTTTTTGCATACATATTGTTTAGTTTTGCATTGTATGCGCTTTCACATTTTATTTATAATAAAACTAGATTTCATAACAAAAAATGACGGAATGTTGGAGGTACAAAATTATGAAAAAGAGAATGAATAAAATTTTACCTATTTTATTAGTTTCGATGAGTTCACTTTTGGCCTCTTGTCAAGTAATGACAGGAGAGACAACTTCGGATATTAAAGTCCCTACAAGTGAACTTGAAAAAATTATGCAAAAATATGATGATTTAGGCTATGAGTATTCTTATGAGGGAGAACCCGTTACATTAACAATGTCCCATTGGGATTCAGCGGGCGCTAATGTGGAAAAGACGGTTGTTGAAGCGGTTCTACAAGGATTTAAAAAGAGATATCCAACGATTAATGTAAAATTGGAAATCGTCCAAAGCTATGAAACGGTTTATGGAAACTACATTGGTTCTGGGCAAGCACATGACGTGTTCTTAGTGCCTGATGGTTCTATTTCTGCTTGGGCGAGCAGTGGTAAATTGATGAATTTATCACCATATATTGCAGCCTCAACTTTAATTGATGAAGGTAAAATGTATTCTTCATGTTTAACGCGTTATCAATATAATCCACAAACGGGTCGTATGGGTTCAGGCAACCAATTAGCGTTACCCAAAGACGTTGGACCTTATGTTATGTACTTATAACAAAGACTGGTTTAAGAAACAAAAAGTAGCGTTACCACCATCAGACCGCATTATGACGATGGACGAAGCAACTGAAATGTGGAAAGCCTTAACGAAGAAAAATGCGGAGGGTGTGATTACTGGTTATGGTGTAGCCGGTCTAGGTATTGAAGGTTTAGTGTGGTCAGCTGGCGGTGACTTCTTAAATGAAGACCGTACCGCTTTCCCAACCGATGAAAAGACGATTGCTGGTCTTAAAAAGGGCTATCAATATATGAAAGATTCCTATTTAAAAGACTTTACGCAACCACCAGCGACCTTTACTGGTACCGCGGATGCCTCTAGTTTATTCACTCAACAAAAAGTAGCAACTGTTATTTCTGGACGTTGGGATGTCACTTCTTTCCGTTCTTTATCTTTTGATTGGGATGTGGCTTATGTTCCTGCCTTTGAAGAGAATCCAACGAAAAATATGTATAGTGGATCTGTGGGCTATGCGGTCAATGCTAAATCTAAAAATACCGAAGCAGGTTGGAAATTAGTGGAATACATTGCTTCTAGAGAAGGACAAGAAATCTTAACTTCTACCGGTTTCCAAATCCCAGTTTATGAAGATTTAGCTTTAGAGGAAAGTTTAGTTGCTTCAGAGAAAGCAAAAGGACCAGAAAATTATGAAATTTTCGTGGAATCCGCCAAAATGCAAGGCTATGGCTTATGGCAATACCGCAGTAATACATTATGGAAAGTGAATGGCTATGATACACCTTCTGAATACTTATATTCAACCGATCCTGCTACGGAAATTACCGTTGATGAATTTATTGAACAGGCTCGTCAAAAAGTTACAGAAAACTTAAATTAAAAAAGGAAAATTTGAAGTATGGAAAGAGAAAAGAAAAAATCTTCTATGAATAAGAAGAAGCGCAATGAAAACATATGTGGTTGGTTATTTACAAGCCCCCTTCTTTTAGGTATCGCTTTATTTTTAATCTTTCCTCTTTTCTTTGCCATCTTTATCTCATTCACAGATTATTCCATGTATAAGGATTATTCCTTCTTTGATTTTAAATTCAATATGATTGGCTTTGATAATTATGTCAAAGCTTTTCATAATACCGATTTCATGCGTTCATTAGTAAACGCTTGTATTAACGCAATTGGGGTACCAGTGGGAATTTTATTAGCGATTTTCTTTACAAATTTATTAATCAAAAATCCTAAAGGTAGCTTATTCTTTAGAACTTTATTTTATTTACCCACCATTTGTGGCGCCGTCGTTATTACCTTTATTTGGCGCTGGATTTTTACCACGATTACTCGAAATCTTTTCAATAGTGGAGTGACCAACGTTAACTTATTAACCGATAAATATTTCATGATGTCCATGATTGTCATGGGGGTTTGGTCAGGTATAGGAACTTCCGTTTTATTATTATATTCCTCAATGAAAGGTGTCGATCGTTCTTTATATGAATCGGCTGAAATTGATGGAGCCAATGGTGCTCAACAACTCATCCACATTACGATTCCTCAAATTTCTCCCGTTGTTTTTTATATTCTATTAACAGGTATTGCGGGATCTTTTCAAGATTTTGCTCGTTTCCAAGTCATGGGGAATAATTCCCCTTCATGGTACAACATTATGCCGGTTTGGGAAATTTATAAACAAGTAACGAGTGGTGAAAATTTAGCCTATGGCTGTGCGTTAGGTATTATTTTAGGCTTCATTATTATTCTCATCAGCGCGATTCAGTTTATTGTCTCTCGTTTATGGGTGCATTATGAGTAGGAGATGAGCATATGAAAAAACAAAAAACCATTAATGGTGCCATTGTCGTACCGAAAAAAAGAAATTATGCTTATTGGATTTTTAAAGTCCTATCGTATTTATGCTTAATCGCCTTTGGTGTGATTATCATTATCCCCTTTTTAATGGCGATTATTACTTCTTTAACACCACAGAATTTCATTATGGAAAATGGCTTTAAGTGGAGTACAGGAGTGATTGATTTAGAATACTATATCAAGTTGTTAACGACAAATGAATACGGAAATATTTATCAATGCTTCTTAAATACCATTCTTTATATTGCGCCTCCAATTATTGTTGGAACCTTCTGCAGTGCTTTATCGGCTTATGCCTTTGCGCGAATTAATTTTAAAGGGAAGAAAGTAGTGTTTTATCTTCTATTAAGTACAATGGTCATCCCTGGAATTATTACGACTTTCTCATCTTATTTGCTATTTGTCGATATCTATAAAGTCAATGATTGGTTCCCATTATTTCCGATTATCGTTCCTGGTATGTTTGGAGCGGTGGGGACAATGTTCTTCTTAAAACAATACTTTGAAACATTACCTAAAGACTTAGAAGAAGCAGCGGAAATGGATGGTATGTCTCGCTTTGGTATGTTTATCAAAGTCATTTTACCTTTATCCGTTCCAGCGATTATTACCCAATTACTTTTAGGATTTAATGGCGCTTATAACGATTATTTAGGACCATTACTTTATATCGGTGGTAAACCTTCTTTATTTACCATGCAACTTTATGTTAATGGACTTTCAACTTCAAGAAATGTCTCTTATCCTTTGTTGATGTCGGGTGCCTTATTAGCACTTCTACCTACATTAGTTTTATATCTTAGCGGTCAAAAATTCTTCGTGGAAGGAATTGTCATGACCGGAATTAAATAAAAGGAGGAAATTCGTTCATGAAAAAGTATTTATCTTTTCTTGCTTGTAGTGCTATGTTGTTATCGCTTGCGGCGTGTGGAAATACACCAGAAGAAAGTTCTTCAACGCCTACCACGAGTGAAACACCAGTCAATCCAACTTTAGATTTGCCCGATGCGCCCAAAGATGCCTTTGTTTCAATTGATGGGCAACAAGGATTACAATCAAAAAATTATCTTTTAGTTTTTGAAAAAGATGCGGAAAATCAAATTGCTTTAAAGGTCGAAAGAGTAAAAGACTATTCGGTCATCTTCCTTCAAGAGGAAATGGTCAATGTAAAAGTAAGAGGAAAAGGTACAGGTATTGGTATTGAAACCTATACTGAAAGAACCTATAAAGCCGCTTACACATCGATGGAAAAAACGAATTATGGTTATGATTTAATGGGCACCATTCAAACGAAACAAGGTTCTGAATTTGAAGTGCATGATGCTTATTATCTCGTTAACGAAGATGTCTTCAATATCTATCGTTATGTAAATGTAGTAAAAGCTAATGAAGAAGATGTTGGTTTTGCTTCGACGGTGAGTCTCGCTAACGCAGACGGCATAGATGACTATAGTAAATTTGAATACTTTATTCCTAGCATTCTATATAAAGACGGACAAAACGTCGTCTCGGGTGCGATTGCTTCAAATTTAGATTTAGACCGCGTCTACGTAAAAGAAACAAGAACCGGTTTACCTATGGTTATGGCGAGAAATAAAGAAAAGGGTTATAGTTTAGCATTAACGCACGTCGAACCAGAAATCTCCGTAGGCAATAATGTGGGCGGTGGAAAATCTGGCGATGTGAATGATGAATTAAAATACGGGGCAGTGGGCTTATCCATGCTACCTGAAGTAAGTGTTGATTTCGTTTGGCCTTGTACCGAAGGACCGAATACTTATGATGCAGGTCAAGGACAATCTAGACGTTACCACGAAGTAAAAGAAGGAAATTCTCATGACTATAAAGTGGGTTTAATTCCTTTAGATGAAGAAAATTATATGGACGCTATGGTAGAATCTTATAAAAAAGCCTACTTAGTTTCTCATCCAAAAATTTATGATGTCAATATGGAAGATATTTATCAACAAAATATCGATTTATTTACTTCCGAATATAAAGAGTATAAGTATAATGATAAAGTTGTATCGGCTGGTTTCCCGTGGTCTATTGATTTACCAAACGGCGTAATCTCTCAAGGCTATTCCTTCCAAATGGGCTTCGTTGGACAACAATTACCAGCGGGTTATCAATTATATCGTTATGGTTTAGATCATCAAAACGATACCATAAAAACTCAAGGAAAGAATATTATTGATTTCTGGGCTTCTTCTTCCGTTCAATCCACTTATTTCCCAACGGTTTGGTGGGATCCAAATGTGAATGCAAGTGGTGGACAAAGAAGAAATTATCCTTCCTTCTTACGCTGTATGGTCGATGGTATGGAGGGAATGTTAGACGCTTATCGTATTGCTTCAGCTTATGGTGAAAATCAACAAAGATGGTATGATATGGTCTATAAATTTGGTACGAACTTAGTAGCGAAACAAAACGATGATGGTTCTTTCTATCGGGCTTATAAAACGAACGGAAATGTGGAAACGGATACGAGTAATAATACTTTCCAAGGAACCAGTAAGCTTAATACTCCAATTGCGGTACGTTTCTTGGCTAAAATGTATGAATTAACCAAAGAAGAAAAATTTAAAGATGCAGCCTTAAAAGCAGCTGAATTTGCTTATCAAAATCTTTATTTAGGTTTAGGTAAATATGTAGGAGGAACCCCCGATAATCCAAATACCGTTGATAAAGAAGCTTCAGTTTATGCTTTATATTGCTTTGATAGTGCTTATTTATTAAGCGGAGATAGCAAATATCTAAAAGCGGCAGAGCACGCTGCGATTTCGACGATGTCTTGGACGTATTGCTATGACTTTAAAGTTCCTTCACAAAACGAAGAGGATTCTAAAAAGAACCCCTTTGAAAATGGTGGAGTCATCGGTTTCTCCGTTATTGCAACGGGACATTCAGGCGCTGATAACTTTAGTGCTTATGCCTTCTATGAAATGTATAAAATCTATTTATTATTAAAAGATTCCTTCTATAAAGAAGCTGCTTTATTACTTCAAAACGATACCAAACTTTCTACCGATTATGATGGAAGAATGGGATACGCTTATAGAGCCATGATGCCAGAAGCCACCAACGTGGCGGATTTCTCCTTTAAATCTACCAATACTTGGTTACCTTGGTCAGGTGTTGCTAATATGGAACCGATTACGAATTTATATGAAACCTTTGGCAAAATGAATATTGAAGATGTAGAGGGTTCTTTAGATAGTCAACTCAATCTCTTATTAGCATATGGAAATGGTGGAAACCCCATCAAACGATAAAAAGAAAGGAAGAACAACATGAAAAGAGCAAAAGGTCTATTATTTTTAACCGCACTTTTAATGAGTGTAAGCCTATTTGAAAATACGAAAGTCAGTCATGCAGAAGCTACCTCTTTAGCGGTTTCTAATGCGACATGGGAACATGTAAAAACGGCTGGTGATAATCCATATACGTTAGAACAAGATACCATTACTTCAAGAGGGAATGATGCCATGCGCGCAAACTTTTATGTGAGCAATGACTATCATGCCATTGGGGAATATTCGATTTCTTGTAAAATTCAAGGAACCCAAGGTTTCCCAACCCCTAAAGAAGTACAAGCGGGTATCGTTCCTTGGTATGTCGATGATAATAACTACATCATCGCCTACATGGATTGGTCCGATAAAGAAAGAAATACCGAAATGCGGGAAATTCAAATTACCGGTAGAATTAACGGAAAAAACATGGTCGTTTGGAAAGATGGCGAATTTAAACAAGGTGAATGGAATGACATTTGGACCAATGGTACGACCATTGCCCCGAGTGAAGAAATTACTTTTAAAGTCAACCGTACTTTAGCTGATGATCGGGACGCTTATATTTATCGATGCTACATCAATGGGACAGAGATTGGATTCTATGCTTTTAGAGATAATATTCAATCCGCCTTTGAAACCGCAAAAATTGGTGTATATGGTTATGGTGATACCTTTACCTTTAATGATTTCACCTATACAAGTTTAAATAACACTACCGATTACTTATACTTAAAAGATGGCGTATCCATGCGCTATGAAAATGAAGAAGGCTGGACGAATGAGGGAAATAATTATCGTTTAGATGCGTTAAACGCAACGACACTTAACTATAACCAAATCGTTTTAAGAAATCCCATCGGTGCAGAAAAATATGCTTTTAGCGCGAATGTGAATTTAGAAGAAACGAAAGATACCAGCACATTATCTGTCATTGCATGGCACTACGATGAATACAATTATTTACGCGCAAATATCCAAAAAAATAATAACGCGACATCCTTAACATTTGAAGGAAAAACCACCACATTAAATGGTGTACAAATGGTAGAGAATTCTATCTATGAAGAACATGAATTGACGACTGTTTTTGATAATATTATTTTCTTTAGTCTTACGAAGCAAGGAACCACCTTTACTATCAAAATCAATGATAGTGAAAGTTATTCTTATACCAATGCAAGCTTATTAAAGAGTGCGTCTTATGGTATTGCTTTAAAAGGAGTGAAAGCTACCTTTAATGATTTAACCGTTAATGAAATTCCATATGTTCCATTTGATTGGTATAGCGATGACTTAGGAACGAGTAAAAAACATTTTATCTCCGCTAAAACCGATGAAAATCCTATTTCATATTCTTCAGGAACTTATCAATTTAACGAAAATGGTATTGATTTAGAAAATGGCGATAACCGTACTGCTTTCTACTATGAGAGTGGAAAAATCGATGAAGTGAAGATGAGTGTTACCTTCCAAAATGTCAAACAAGAAACCATTTATGGTATTTATGGTTGGTTTGAAGATAGCGATAACTATTTATTAGTGGAAGCTTCCGCTCAAGGCTTTACCATCACGAATCATTTCCAAGGCGAAATTCAATCGGAAACATATCCTTTACCTAGTGGAGCTTCATTTACCTCTGGTAGTAAAGAAATGTCAGTAGAAATTCAAAACGATAACGTTTTAGTTACTTGGTATGGTTTAAAAATTGTTAAAGCGGGACAATTCTATATTCAAGGACACGATAAAACGAAATCTCCTTATATTGGTGTCACAGTCCGTAAAACTCCAATTACTGTAAGTGGCATTAAAGTCACCGGCTTTAATTCTTATAATGATATCGTAAAAGGCGAGTGGATTTTAAGAGGCGCTCATACCTATACATGGGACTATGATGAAGAAAATAATACATTAAAAGGTGATTTAATTGGTGGTACCGAATGGATGAGCACGATGGCCTTACAAAATAACGTTGAAGGAAAACGTGATTTCTATATGGCAAGCCAAGTACAAATTACCGATTCAACGGCTTCCGAATATAAAACAGGCTTTGTTCCTTATTATGTAGATAGTAATAACTATGTGTTCTGTTGGTTAAGCATGTGGTCAGGAGCCTCTCCGACAATCGTTATTACCGGACGTTTAAACGGCAAAGTTGTCGGTAGTGAATGGCGGGAAGCGCAAGTCAGTTACTCTTACTTTGATGCAATTAACTTAGTCGAAGTTCAAATTGAAAGAGATAGTGTAAAAGTTTATTTAAATAAATCTTTTAATCCAAACTTTCAAACCACGATTGATGGACTAAACTTACGTAATATTGAAAATTCTAAAGTTGGCTTTAACTTATATAACACATCTGCAACTTTCAGTGATATTCATTTAATGACGGAAACAAGAAACTTTAGAAACATAGAAAAACCAACGATTACTGAACAAGGAAAGAGAAAAGAAGAAGGAGAACTCAATACTCGTATTAGTTTACCTATCTACTTTGCTTCTAATAGTGCTGAGGATATCTTAGACGCTATTGTAAAAGTTACAGATCCGAATGGAAACGAAGTTGAATTAGTGAAAAATGGTTTTACTCCTACGATTGTAGGCAACTATCAAGTTCAAGTCACTTGTGTTGACAACTGGGGTAATGAAGCGGATCCAATTGAATATACAATTCTTGTAAAAGATCCAAATCAAAAGAGCAGTTCATCAGGATGTAAATCTTGTGCAAAATCTTCTACCGCAGTCTTTACGATGATGGCGTTAATTAGTGTAGTTTCCATCGTCATCTTTAAGAAAAAAGAATTCTAGTTTAACGAAAAGGAGAGTGTTATCACTCTTCTTTTTATATGTTTAAAAAGTTTTATTCATAATGAACTGAATTCCCTACATGATTAGGTAGTTGACAATGAAAAAAAATATAATAATATGAAATTGTAGATTTATGATTTTTAATAGTTGCACAATAGTTTGATGTTAGATTATTTGTTACTTTTTAGTCTATAATTTTATGAATTTCTTATGAATATTGAAGGGGAAAATTATGAGTAAGAAAAAAATATTGCTATTTTCAAGTTTATTTTTCGTCGTAAATTTAGTTACATTTTTTTGCTTTTTTCCAACTTTACAAATCTATGGATATGAGCATCAAATTCTTACAAGTACGAATCCTGAATTATATGTAACGATTACAGAAAACTCTTTATTTCATGTTGTAAAAGATGATTATTATAGCAGTACATTAAAATCCGCTTATATCATTTCATTTGTTTTACAAATCATCAGTGTTATATCTTCAATGATCATGCTACTTTTGTTTGTTTTTCCTAAAAAGATTTATCATTGCTTTTTCCTTGTTCCAAGTACCGTTTGGTCTGTATTCCTTATCGTTTTATTTAAAGATAGTGTAGCTTTACTCATTGTTGCTATTTTGTTCTTTATTATATCTCTTACTTATTTTGTCTATTTATTCATGAAAGAAAATCGTAAAAAGAAAGAAGTAAAAAGCATCTAATATTTGCTAATATAAAGCTTGCAATTTGATGAATAAGAATAAAAAAGTTCACCTCCATCGAAGTGAACTTTTGTTTTTTTATTATCTTTTTTAATTAGTCGTTGAAGACGTAGAATTCCATTGGATAAATTAAGTATTGGATTTCTTCTAATTGATCGCAGGTAACATATCCAGCTGGCGCTTTAATTAAGGATGGGATACGGTTAACAATCGTGGCACATGTATGTTCAACAGTGGCTGGTTTCACAACATGATATTCAACGTTTGGTTCACCAGTGATTTCCCAATCGCACATATCGCCATCATCTTTACCATAGACTTTACCGATGGTTTCTTCTTCCACTTCAATACCTTGTAAGGTTTGGGCAGTAACAACGGCAGACATACCAATACAACGTCCGGCTTTGATTTCTTTACCTAAAGTATCGGAATAAATATCTTTATCAATGATATAAGGAACGTGTTTTTGGGTAATGGAAGTAATGGTTAAGTGAAGTTTATTACAAATGGCTTCTACAGAGTTCCAAGCATAAGAAGGTTCAAATTCGGTTGGGTGAGCAATCTTTTCTTCAAATTCTTCTTTGGTTAAATCACAACCGTGAGCATTGGCTAAGGCCATACCATATTCATCAACATTATAAGAATAGGCGCCTTTAATTTTAGTAATCTTGTGGCAACCAGCAGCCGCTAACGCGACCATGTTAATCCAGAAGATATCTTGCATACCCGCACCGGTAATTGTGCAGCCTGTTTCTTTGGCTAAACGATCTAAACGATTGACTAAGCCAGCAGAAGTGGTATTTGGATAAATTGCTTCTTCACAGGTTGTGATAACATTAATACCTCTACGTACACATTTTTCCACCATTGGATAAATATCTTTAATAAAGGAGAAAAGAGTAACAATAGCGACATCAGCGTCACATTCGTCTAATACTTTATCGGCATTCTCAGAGATGATGACACCTGTCTTTACACCTAATTCTGCAAAATCACCAACATCCATACCAACGACTTTTGGATTTACGTCAATCGCACCGACGATTTCAGCACCGTGCTCGTAAGCATAACGTAAGGTATACTTACTCATCTTTCCGCATCCGTATTGAACAATTTTAATCTTTCTCATTTTATAATCCTCCTAAATTTGTTCTTCACCCTTATTATAAAGTCTCATGTAACAAGAGAGTCAATAAAAAAGTTTAACGAAATTTAACAGGCACTTGTAAACGCATAAACATGCTTCTTTGATTGGTATCGAATACATTGAATTCCGTTAAGACTTCACATATATAATCTCCACAAATCTCATAATTATTCTCTTTACAAAAATATAATAATTTTTTAATGGAGGGAAGCTCACTATCATAATCATTTGCGTAGATACAAGCATACATTCCACTATCGACAATATCGACGTCATTACGGCTTTTATAGGATTGAGATTGCACAAAAACAAAGATGTTATCAGGCACTAAACGCATCGTAGAAATGTTTTCATAACTAATCGAAGTTCCAACATTATACGTATGAATATAAGAGAAACCATTTTCTACTAAACGAGAGCGTAAATCCGCTAAAGACTCTTCGTAATCGAGGATATTTCCTAAATAAAAGTTTTCAGAGCACTTCATTTTCCATATATATCTTCGATCCATGTATTGAAGAATTGGCACACCAGGTGTGGGCGCAGTGCGATAATGTTCAATGGAAGAAATAGAACGCTCAATCGCGTCATGCTTTAATTTTAAATCATTCATTTCTTGATGGATTTGTTCGTTTTTTTTCGCGAGAATACTTTCAATAATTTCAATATCTTGGGATTCTAATACTTTTTGAATTTCTTGTAAACTCATACCTAATTCTTTCATATACGCAATCATATCAAGACGAGCATTCTGTTGCACGTCATAATAACGATATTTGGTTTCTTCATCCACGTATTTGGGTTTTATTAAACCGAGTTGATCGTAAAGTCTTAAAGTAGCAATTGTAGTATGGTTCATTTCCGCCATTATGCCGATAGGAATGAGGGTATCTTTCATAACTTTACCTCCAAAAACTCTCATCTACATATAGAGTTTATCATTTTTTTAACAATAAAAAAAGAAGAACGTAATGAAGTTCTTCTATAAAGTTTCCGCTAAAGTTCCATCTTCTTTAAAGATAAAACCATTTTGTAAGTGGAATTTAAAATATAAAGGTTGTTTATCAATTGTATCTTCATCTTCTAAAGTTAATGGAATTAAAATTTGATGGGTAGAAGAATAACCTTCTAATATTAAACGACCTTTTTGATCTAAATATGTTTTTTTTATCATAAGAGAAATGCCATCATTATTATCTACATAAAAATTCGTTAAGGGTAAACATAAATAATAAGTATCATTAGGTAAAGTAGAATCTCCAATTTCTTGCTCTTGATAAAACATCTTATGGTTCATGACTTTTATTGATAATTGATTATAATGCTCATTAAAATAATGAAGAACATCGATGTGCGTAGGATGATGATTCATTTCTTTTAAGGTATTAAAAAAGAGAACTTTTCCTTCTTTTAAAATCAGTACTTTCGTGGTAAAAGAAGGTACGTTTTCTTCATCATGACTCACATAAATCATCGGTGCATGATTTTCTTCTCTCACTTTTTTAATATACCGTAAGACTTTTTTTCTTGAAAGGGTGTCAAGTCCACTCATCGCTTCATCCAATAAATAAATATCTTCATTAACGAGAAATACCTTAGCTAAAGCCACTTTTTCTTGTTCACCTAATGATAAATATTTGGGCTTAATATTCATAAAAGGGAGAAGATGAAAAGTCTTCATTAATTTTTTTATGAGATTATCTTTTTCTACAAAAGAAAGTTTCATATGCTTAATGCCAAGCATTAAATTTTCATAAACCGTAAGATGAGGATAAAGTTTGGGTTCTTGAAACACATAACCGATTTTTCTTTTATAAGCGGGAACAGCGTTTTGTAGTTCATTATGAATGAATACATTTCCTTCATCTTGAATAAGTAATCCTGCAATTACTTTTAAAAGGGTAGTTTTTCCACTTCCAGAAGCGCCAAATACGCAGAGAAAGTCATCTTCAGTTAAAGAAAAAGAAATGTGATCTAGCGCTTTTTCTTCTTCTTGATAGGAAAATGAGATATCTTCTAATAATAAATTAATCATCGTCATCTTCCTCCTTGTCATCCTCTTCTAATTGATATAAACCTTTACGATAGATAGAAGGAAACTGCGTTTCATTAATTACTTTATCAAAGTAGGATTCGGTGAATAAAGAAGTCGCTAAAACCATATGACCAAAGCCAATGATTGTATAAACTAAAATCGTAATGGCGCTTAATATTGTATTGGAGAAAAAAGATACGATTAAAAGAGGGCCCATCGTACCTAAGAAAACTAAGAATGTCTTAGGTAAAGCATAAAATGTAAACAAAAAAGCATTTTTAATCGTACGGAAAACAGAATTGGTATAGATAGGAATTTGCCCATAAGCAAAAATTACATTACATAATAATAAAATTAAGAAAATAACCACTACAAGAGTAGAGGGTAAATAGTATTTGAAATTTAAAATAGAGATATAATCTCTTGTAAATAAAATAAGATAAAAAACAATGCTATAAAAAAGCGTAACACCTAAAAATTTTTTCACATTTTCTTTTATTCCTAAAAAGAAAGTTTTTGAAAATATATAGCCTTCTTGAAACGAGTATTTTTTGATTAAAGTATAGGCCCCCGATAAACCAATAGAAAAGATTAATAAAGAAGGAATATAAAGTAAAGAAAGATAAATATCTAAAGAGAAATATTGATAAAGAACTTTCGCTTGATTACTTTCATTCATTCCTTTTAAAACCGAATCTAAAAAGAGACCCTTTAACACAAGTGTGACAAATAAAGGGATGGCAAATAACGTTAATAAAAAAGAAAGTTTCATCAAAAAAGTGAAGTGGGTTTTATAAGTAAACTTAAAGACATCCCACCTAGAATTCAAATTAAAGATGCTGAAACTTTCTTTTCTTTTCATAGATTTATTTTCCTTCGATGGCTTTTTTCATTTCCTCTATCGGTGCTTTTTCTTGACGGTCAAAGTCATAAAGACCGTTGATTTCTTGATAAACATCCGTGATTTGCGTAATGCAGAAACCGTTGACTTCGGGGATATTTTGCACTACTTTGCTTAAATCATGAATGCGACGAATAAATTGTTCTTGATTAACGACTTTATCGCCATAGCCCCAACCTTTATCTTCTTTGTTTTCAAAGCCGATACCCATAAATTCATCGATGAGAATCGGTTGTCCTTTATAGGAATGATTGCCTACAAAGGGGCGACGTAAGTTAGAGTAATTGGTACGATTTTCTTTATTTAAAACGCCGAGAATATTTTGATAGAATTTTTCTAATTCTTCTGGATTCTGCTCATAGTTATGGAAAGAAATAATATCGCTACAGGTATGTTCCCAACCATCGTTAGCGATTACTGGACGCATCTTATCATACGATTTGGTAAGGTGATATAAAGCTTCGGTAAAGGAAGCTTCATTCGCATTAGAGGTCAAACGATTAACTCCCCAAGATTCATTAATGGGTACCCAGCCGATAATTGAAGGATGATTGTAGTTTTGCTTTATAGCTTCCATCCATTCTTTCGATACATTTTCAATCGTAGCGTCTTTAAATTCATAAGCAGAAGGCATTTCTAAAAATACCATCATACCCATGATATCACAATAATAGTAGAAACGTTCATCCTCAATTTTTTGATGGACGCGAATACCATTAAAACCAAGTTGACGAATGAGTTCAATTTCATGAATCATCTGTTCTTCATTTTCATAGGTTAAGCCCGAATTTCTAAAATAACCTTGTTCAAGAACCATCTTTAAATAGACAGGATTAAGATTCAACATTAATAAAGAACCATCGGTTTTAAAAATACGGAAACCGGCATAAGAAGAGACGTGATCAATAACGCATTGGTTTTCATCTAAGAGTTCATATTCAATATCGTATAAATGTGGCCAATTAGAGGACCACCAATGAATTTTAAAGCCTTCCATGTCGTTCGTGGCATCCATACTAAAAGTATGATGATTCCGCGTGAGCAACATGGTTTGTTGTCCTACCATATGACCATGAATCGAAAGGGTAGTTCTTAAAGAATAGCCTTTTTTAAAATTCGCAATATCGTATTCAAAAAAGAAATGATAAGTATCTTCAACTGGCGTAACTTTTACGCGTTCTAAGTGGGTATAATTGACTTTCTCGGCCCAAACCGTTTTCCAAATACCGGTGGTAGGGGTATACCAACATCCAAAAGGATGATCTAACCAAGTTTGTTTTCCGCGCGCTTTTAAACAAGAATCATTGTCTTCGATGCGTAAAACGATAAAAGCGTCGTTATTTTTATCAAGATGTGAAGTAATATCAAAAGAGAAGCGGCAATATCCGCCTTCATGTTCTCCGACATATTTTCCGTTAACAAATAAGATAGTTTTATAATCAACGCCTTCAAAATGTAAGAGGTAGCGTTCATTTTTCTTTAACTTTTCGAAATGTTGTTTTTTTGCGTACCAAACGATAAAATGTTGCGTTTCATCATGAATTCCACTTTTTGCTGTTTGATAAGAAAAAGGAACTAAAATCGTTTGTGAAGTGGGAAAGTTTTTATAATATTTTTTTTCCATTCCCACGTCTTCATCATCAAAAGCGAAGTCCCATGTGCCATTTAAATTCATCCAATTATTGCGCACAAATTGTGGCCTTGGATAATCTTTTTTATAACATTTCGTATGTTGCATATTTGTATCTCCTTTGTGAAATCAAGTAAACTAGTTGCAATTCAAAACAATGCCATTTATTATATAAATATATCATGAAAGCGTTTTTTTCACGATATCATTATATCACTTTAATATACAAATTAACACCAAAGGAAGTGGAAAAATGAAATCAATTTTGTCGAACTATTATGACGATTTTTTAGACGGCTCAACAACGGTATACAATTATGCACCATCGACGAATTATCGTTACTTATTTTATGCGCAAATTGTCGGAATTCAAAACATTGGTCCTAAATACTATAACGAACTTGCTATGGCTAAAGAATATCTCATTCAGTACACTTTAGAAGGTGAAGGTTATTTGAAGATTAATAATGAAGAAATGATTTTAAAAAAGGGTGATTTACTCATTATTCCTAACTACTATCACCATATTTTTAAGCCAGTAGAGGGTAAAAAATGGCGTATTGCTTTTATTCACATTTTTGAAAATGAAATGGTAATGGAAATCGTAAATCGTCTTTATAAAAAACACCGCTATGTTATCCATGATGTGGAAGAAGAAAAAATCGTCGGTCGTATGGTAAAAATCATTGACTTATTAAGTGAAGACTTACGTGCGAATGAATGTAAAGTGTCCGCCGAAATTTATAGTTTATTAATGGAAATTTGTGAACAAAGTGATGCATTTGAAGGCGATTTTATTGATAATGAATTAGCAAGTGTTATTAATTTCTTACGTCAAAACTATAACACTCCGATTCGTCTCAAAGATGTTTTAGAAAGAGCAAATTATAGTAAAAATCACCTTGAACGCCTATTTAAATCGAAGATGCATATGACGATTCAAGAATATATAGCACATCTTCGTCTAGCAAGAGCCCAAGAGTTAATCTTAACGACCAATATGTATTTTAAAGAAATCGCATTAGCCGTTGGTTTAACGGATTATCGCTCTTTGGTATATTTATTTAAAAATACAATTGGAATTACGCCAACGGAATATCGTGAAAGAGGAATGTTAAGAAAAAATCAAGATGAAAAAGCAAGTTTCATTGAAGAAGAAAGTATAAAAGATGAAGAAAAATAAAAAAGAAAATAGGATTTCCATTATTTATAGCGGTTCGCTATAAAAAACGAGAAAAAGTTCTAAATTTCTTTTTACATTTCTCTCTAATCTTGCTATAATATTATGCGACAAAAGATAGGAGAAAAGACGATGGAACAAGAAAAAGTTATTCTTACCAAATCTGGTAAAGCAAAATTAGAAAAAGAACTACGTGAATTATTAGATCATATTCGTCCTGAAGTTATTGAAGAATTAAAAGCTGCTCGTGCACAAGGCGACCTTTCTGAAAACGCTGATTACGATGCCGCTCGTGCTAAACAAGCTGAAGTTGAAGGACGTATTAAACAAATTGAAGATATTTTAGCAAATGCACAAATGATTGAAGAATCTTCTTCCGTGCGTGTAGTTAAATTAGGCTCAACCGTTGTATTACATGATTTGTCTGATGATACCGAAGAAACCTATACGATTGTAGGTTCCGTTGAAGCTAACCCAATAAAAGGTTTAATTTCAAACGAATGTGCTTTAGGCGAGGCAATCGTTGGTAAAAAACCAGGCGACCGCGTGACGGTTAAAGCCATTAAACCTTACGATGTTGAAATTATTAAAATCTTATAATTTAAAAAAATTATAAAATAAATTAGGAAAAAATGAAAATCACCTCTAATTAAATAGTGAGGTGATTTTTTTATGGGAAAGACCATAGTGATGATTTTGGCGATTTTGTTTCTTTGTTTAGGTACGTTTGTTTTATTTGATCCGAATGTTTCTTTTGGAAATATTCGAAATTCAAATGTTACAACCATTGTCCAACAGGGAAATATCGCTTGTTCCATTTCTGGAGAAGTAGAACATCCAGGAAATTACATTTTAAAGAAGAATTCTACGCTTCAAGATTTAATTGAAAAAGCGGGAGGAGTGACGGAAAAAGCAGATACTCAAGCTTTTCTTCTTTCTTGTTCTTTAGAAGATGGAAAAAGCTATTATATTGCGCCTAAAGTGACAACAACGGAAATTTGTGAGCCTACTGAAATTATTAAAGTAAACATTAATAAAGCAGATCAAGAAGAACTTATGAGTGTTCAAGGGATTGGTTCCGCTATTGCAAAAGCCATTATTGATTACCGAGAAACGAATGGATATTTTCAATGTTTAGAAGATCTTTTAAAAGTACCAGGCATTGGTAACGCAACCTTTGAAAGAATTAAAAATTATATCTGCTTATCATGAGTGCGTTATTTCTTCTTTTTATATTATTTACTTTTGCCTCATCCCTTTTTTATCCCTACTTATTTGTTCTCTTTTTTCTTTTAGTAGCGTTCTATTTATACCGCTATAAAAAAGAAAAGAAAATACTCATTATACTTTTAATTTTAGAATGTTTCTTCATAGGATTACGTTCGATTCATATTAAAAGCAACCATTATGAAGGAATAGTTGTAGAAGCAAAGGAAAATTATTATCTTTTTTCATCATTAAAAGGTAGCTTTTATGTGAGTGAAAAAAATAATCAAAAAGAAGAAGGAGATATTTTAACTTTAAAAGGAAAGATAGAGCCAATTTCTTTTATTACGTTAGAATCTCAATTTAATTTTCAAGATTATTTAAAGAAAAAGGGATATCGTTATGAAATAAGGGTAGAAGGAGAAAAAAAGCACTTTCTGCAACCTTTTCGTAAGAAAAAATGGTTAAAAGAATTAGCAAATCATTTTGATGTTCAAACGTACGCTGTTATTAAAAAGTTGTTTTTTAATTATGGAACAAAAGAAAATTCTGCATTAATTGATGATGTTACAGAATTACATTTTTATACTTTACTTTCTTTTGGTACAGTAGCGTACTCGTGGTTATTAAAAAGAATAGAAAAGAAGAAATCATTTTTTTCTTTTCTTTTTCTTTTACCATTTTATTTTTTAAGACCAACACGATTGTTTTTTAAAAGATTATTTTATAGTTGCTTAATTGAAGCCTATTTGAATTATAAAAAAATACCTGTTTCTCACTTAAAAAGGGTGAGTTATGAGGCGATTATCCTTCTACTTTTTCAACCCTTTTATGCATTTCAAATAGAGTATCGTATGACGTATTGTATTTTACTTCTAACTCAATTATTACTACCTTTTTTATATTCATTAAAGAAAAGAAAGAAAAAAGTTGTGATTTTCTTATCTATTCAAGGCATCGTTATGTTATTTCAAGCATATTCTAATTATAGTGTGAATTTACTTACACCCGTTTTGTCTTTGATGATGCCGTTATTCTATGCTTTACAACTTTTAATTCTTTTATTTTCTTATCTATCGTTATATCCGCTTAGCAAATTCTTTGTACTGATCTATCAAAAAATGGTGCAAGAATTAAAATATTTTTCTTTTCTTATAAACGTAGGTTTTATTCCTTTTTCTTTTATCTTTTTTTTACTGATTTTATTTATCTATCTTTGCATTAAAATCATGAGAAAGGAACGAAAAAAGAGCATTGCCGTAGAAGTTATTATGTTAAGTATTCTTATGATAAGAACATTTCCAATTCAATTAAAGAAGAATCAAATTAGTTTTATTAATGTTGGACAAGGTGACGCGACATTGATAGAAAATGATGGGGTTAATATTTTAGTTGATACGGGAGGATTATCATATGTAAATATAGCAGAAGATGTTTTAATTCCTTATTTTAAGAAAAAAAGAATAAAAAAGATTCATCATTTAATCATTACCCATAATGATTTTGATCATAGCGGCGCCAAAATAGAACTAATACAAAAGAAATGGGTACAGAACATTCATGAAATCGATGAAGATTTTCCTTTACAATTATCTTCTTTTACGATTCATAATCTTAATTTATGGCGAAATGAATCAACGAATGAAAATGATCGTTCTTTTGTTTTATCATTTCGAGCGCATCAAACTTCAGTTCTTTTAATGGGAGATGCAAGTAAAGAAATAGAGAGTAAATTACTTTATACTTATCCATCTTTGCACCATGATATTTTAAAATTGGGTCATCATGGTTCTTCAACTTCATCATCTCTATCTTTTTTAAATGCGGTGAATCCCCAAATAGCAATTATATCTTGTGGAAAGAATAATCGGTATGGCCATCCAAATCAAGAAACAATCGCCAATCTAAAAGAATTAAACATATCATATTATCGAACCGATGAAGAGGGAACACTTACATTTTCTTTAGGAAAAAATTATTCTTTCTTTTTTGCTTATCGCTATTTATGGTATACTTATAAAAGAAATAAGGAGGGCTTCTATGCTTTATCTTTTATTTGGCCCACAAGGAATGATTCTTGAAAAACAATGTAAAAAAATTATTAAAGATAACCTTGAAGTTATCGATGATTTTCACGTGATTAAATTTATGGCGGATGAAGTTACAATTCAAGATATTGTTTTTGAAGCGAATCAAACTTCATTGACGGGTGAAAGAAAAGCTATTATTGTTTATCATCCTTATTTTTTAAGCACTTCAAAAACGAAAGAAAAAATTGAATCCCTTCAAGACTATAAAGTTTTAATGGATTATCTAGAGTCACCAAATACTTTTACCGATTTAATTTTTGTATTAGAAGCGGATAAACTTAATGAGCGTTCTGAAATTGTAAAGTTATTAAAAGTAAAAGCTAAAGTAATTGAAGCTAAAGAAATTACCAAAGAAGAATGGCCACGTTTCATTCAACAGTATTTTCAAAAGTTGAATGTTAGTATTGATCCTGATGCCACGAGTGAATTAGCCTTACGCGTAGAAGGGGATGCGATGCGCTTTGTCAATGAAGCAAAGAAGTTGGCGCTATATACGGAGCACATTACTTATGATGATATTCAAATGATGATAGCGAGACCTTTAGAAGAAAATGCTTTTTTAATTTATGACTGCCTATTAAAAAAAGATAAAAGTAAAGCCATATCCATTTATCGAGATTTATTAGTTGAAGGTTCTGAACCTGTTCAGTTAGTGGGCATGTTAGCGAATCAGTTCCGTTTATTAAGTGAAGTGAGTTATTTAAGCACACAGTATTCTTCTAATAATGAAATTGCTCGTATATTAGGGGTTCATGAATACCGCGTCAAATTATCACGAGATCATTTAAGAAGGATAACTTATAAAAAGATATTAAAAAAAATTGATGAACTTTATCAATTGGATTTAGATATTAAATCTGGAGTTGTTGATCGTTTTTTTGCTTTTGAAATGTTTTTAATTCGTTTTTAACTTTTTATTTAAAAATCGAATTAGAAGTTGATTTATCTATCAATAACCTATTTTAAAATAGCGCTAAAAGTTTTTTTCTTGTAATATGTTTACCATAGTGGTAGCATACATTGAGGAGTAAAGATATATATATGGAAGTTTTAAATTTAATTACGAAAATTATTACCTTTGTTTTTTCCGCTCTTGTTGCCTATCGTTTTATATATATTTTAATTGGTGTTTTTACTAAAAATAAAAAATATCCTGAAGCAACACAACATAAAAGATATGCTATTATTATTTCAGCGCGGAATGAAGAAAAAGTTATAGGTAATTTAATAGCAAGTTTGAAAGCGCAAAATTACGAGAAAGAATTAATAACTATCTTTGTGGTCGCTGATAACTGTGATGATAACACAGCCAAAGTGTGTCGGGATTTAGACTGTGTTGTCTATGAAAGATTTGATAAAACAAGAGCCCGAAAAGGATGGGCATTAGAATATTTATTCCATAATATAGAAAGGGATTTTGGTATTTTATATTTCGATGGATTTATTATTTTTGATGCGGACAATGTTGTAGATAAAGATTATGTAAGGAATATTAACAATGCAATTTGTGCAGGAGCGGAGATAGTCATTGGTTATCGTAACACTAAGAACTTTAAAACAAACGCGGTATCTGCCGCTTATGGCATCCATTTTTGCCGGGCAATTATGAGTAATGGTAGAGCAAGACGCTTCTTTGATACGACCACTAACATTGCTGGCACGGGATATTGTGTTGCCTCTCATTTATTAAAAGATGGCTGGAAATGGCATTCTTTGACTGAAGATGATGAACTAACGATTCATTCCGTAACGCATGGCGTGAAAGTTGAATTTTGTGAAAATGCACAATTTTATGATGAACAACCAACTTCATTTAGAGTTGCCTTTCGTCAAAGAATACGTTGGACAAGAGGACGCTTAGGAAACTATTTTTCCCATGTAGAGGAAATGATTAAAAGTATGTTTACTTTAAAAAAGGGAAAAGCGCGTTGGTCCATGTATGATATTTTAATGAGCATGACACCATTTCCACTATTCATTTTAATTATTGGAAGTGTTTATCCAATAACTAGTACTATTATTACGATTGTTCACCATGAGCCTTTGCCATGGTTAATTTGGCTAAAAGGATTTGGTTACTCTTTACTTACCTCTTATATATCTATGTTCTTTGAAGGTTTACTAGTGATGATAAGAGAAAGAAAACATATTCATTGTTCAACCAATAAAAAAATACTATATTTATTCTGTTGGCCTTGGTTTGATTTAATTAACATTCCTCTTTTAATTGCAAGTTGTTTTGCAAAACCAGTGTGGAAACCGATTGTTCATACTGATACCACAAAGATTGAAGAGTTTGAAAAACGAATTGTTCCTCAAGAAACCATAGAAAAAAAAGACGAAAATGAGGAAAAAGATCTAGAAAAAGTTAGTTAGGATTTATTGAATGAAATGCAAAAAAAAAGAAGGATGATCCTTCTTTTTTTACTTTGTCTTTAAACCATTGACCAAAGATTGGAGATGGCTTTTTTGTCTAGCAGCAGTCTTCTTATGTTGAACACCTTTGCTGACGGATTTATCAATTAAGCGGACGGCTTCTCTTAAAGCGGCTTCGCTAGCGGTTAAGTCTTTAGATTCAACGGCTAAATGGACTTTTTTGCTAGCAGAACGAACAGCGGATTTAAGAGCGATATTACGAGCGTGTGCCTTATCGTTTGTCTTATTACGTTTCACTTGTGATTTAATGTTTGCCATGATTGTCACCTCTTTCAATATGCGTTATAAATGATACCATATCTTTTTTTTACGTGCAAGACTTCTAGCGGTTTTTTATGCGCTTTTTGTTAAAAAAACGAATTTTTGCGGGTGAAAAAATAATGATGGTATGCTTTTGAAAAATGGTGGAAACCTAAAAACGGTGATAAAATTTGAAAAACGTACATTTTGATTTTGCGGATGAAGCTTATAAAGAAGTATCAAAGACCATTAAAAAAAGAGAAGAAACGATTAAAGGTATTCATAGCACGTGGATTGAGATTTTAAAAGATGATAATACCTATCAAAAGAAAAAAGGTTACTATGTCTCCTTAGAAATTCAAGATATGTCATTAAAAAGCCAAGTGCAGCTTTGGGGTAGAAAACTTGAAAATGCTTTGAAACGCATTTTAAAAAAACATCATTATTCCAAAATGAAAAAGGTTTTAATTGTCGGTTTAGGTAATGCTTCTTATTTAAGCGATGCTTTAGGACCTAGAGTCATTCAAGAAATCTATGCGACCAAGCATTTAATAGATCATTCCATTTTTTCATCTTTAGCACCGATTAGCGCTATCGACCCAGGGGTAACTTCTAAAACGGGTATGGAAACAGCCTCTATTATTCAAGCTTTAGTGAAAAAGGAAAACTTTTCATTTGTAATTGTGATTGATTCTTTAGCGACAATGTCTATTCAACGCTTATATAAAGTAATACAAATTACCGATACAGGAATTGAACCCGGAAGTGGAGTGCAAAACCATCGTTTGCCGATTACCAAAAAGAGTGTGGGTTGTCCCGTAATATCTATTGGAGTCGCTACTGTAGTGGAAAGTGCAGCCTTTTTGTATGATATGTTACAAAAAATGCAAATCGAAGACGTCTCTATTCAAGAAATTAGAGATGATCTAAAAAAAGATAAAAACAATTATATTATGACTACTAAAGACATCGATAAAATGATCGCATTATTAGCAAAAATCATTTCTCGCAGCCTAAACGCTTGTTTTAATCCAGAGTTATTAGAAGATTAATTTCGACATTTTTTATTTTATATTTTACATATATTAGAAGTTGAGGTGAAAACTATGAAGTCTCTTGGAAAAAACATATTAGTTGTTTTGACTTTAGGCATTGTCTTAACTAGCGTCATTTCTCAATCTCATGCCATCAGTAGTTCCCAAAAAGAACAATCATCCATTAGTCAAAGAATTGATGATATGGAAGATGATATTGAAGCAGGACTTATCATTAAAGATGGAAATGTGGAGAAAGATGAACCAGCGATTATAACGAATCATGGGACCATTAGTGCGGTCAGTGGTAAGATAGGAAGCTTTGTCACGCGCTTAATTGGAAAAATTATCGAATTCTTTGCTAAATTATTTGGAAACTTAGTTTCCTAAAATAGAACTAAATTAAATATTATAAAATTATTATTTGGATACTTTCTTTATGAAAAGAAGTAAGGTATAGTAAACATGAAAAGAGTTGATTTTATATATGGATAAAAAGAATTTACGCATTGTTTTCATGGGAACTCCTGAAATATCAAAAAAAGTATTAGAAGATTTGATTCATGATGGTTATCAAATCGTGGGTTTAATCGCTCAACCCGATCGTCCAAAGGGAAGAAAAAAAGAACTTTTACCTGTTCCCACAAAAGAAGTCGCTTTAGCGTACAAGATTCCCGTTGCACAACCGATAAAAATTCGGGAAGATTATGAATTTTTAAAAGAGTGGAATCCCGATGTCATTATCACTTTAGCGTATGGACAAATTGTCCCTCAAGGTGTATTAGATATTCCGCGTTATGGCGCGATTAACTTACATGGTTCTTTATTACCAAAGTATCGTGGTGCCGCTCCAATTCAATATGCTTTAATTCATCATGAAAAGGAAACGGGTATGTCTTTAATGGAAATGACATTCCAAATGGATGCAGGGCGCGTTTATGATGTAGAAAAAGTAACCATTGATCAAGAAGATAACGCGACTTCTTTATTTGTTAAAATGGGAGAAGCGGCTAGTCGATTGATTTTACGAGCTTTACCTCTTTATATTGATGGAGTATTGAAAGGTGAAGAGCAAAATGAAAGCAAAGTTACCTTTTCTCCAACCATAAAAAAAGAACAAGAAAGACTTTCTCTTAATTTAGAAAAAGAAGATTTTCTTGGTTGGATACGGGGTTTAAGTTATGAACCCGGTGGATATATTTTAGTCGAAGGACAAAAATGGAAAATTTTAAAGGCACATCTCTATGATGCTTCTTTAGGAGAAGTAGGAAAAATTCAAGTATTAGCAAAGGATACCATTACTTTACAATTAAAGAATGGAAGAATTGCTCTTGATGAAATTCAAAAAGAAGGAAAGCCTAAAATGAAAGCAAGAGATTTCATTAATGGTCTTCATCAAAAAACGTTACAAGCAGAATAAAAAATGGGCAAAATAGCCCAATTATTGGGCAAAAATGGATTTTTTAGAAAAATAGGCTAAAGTTGCCTATTTTTTTCTTTCTTAACATAGTATATAGTGTTCCTCGATAGGACGTACCTCCCTTCTCACACTTACGAAAATAAGGCTTCGGCCTTATTTTTCTTTGAATGCGACTAAAATCATTTCATTGATCCTAAATGATTAGCCTTTTCTTTTCTATGAAAAGAAGGGTATAATAAAAATAACGAAGAAAGGAGAACACCAATGGAACCAACATTACGATTATCGGTCCACCAATTGGTGGACTTCCTTTTACGCGCTGGCGATATTGATACACGGGTTTATAATAAAGCATCCATGTTAGAAGGTACGAGAATTCATGCTTACTATCAAAAGAAACAAGGGAAACATTATATCAGTGAATATCCTTTAAAAGATACATTTGAAGTGGATGATTTTTTAGTAACACTTGAGGGTAGAGCCGATGGTATTATTGTTTTACCCACGCGCGTGATTATTGATGAAATTAAATCCACAGTAATTGATTTAGATGAATTTGCGGCTTCACAAACAGCGTGGCACTTAGGACAAGCGGAATGTTATGCGCTGATGTACGCTCATGAAAAAGACTTAGAAGAAATTGATGTACGGTTAACTTATATTTCCCAAGTTACCGATACCCAAATGGTAAAAGAATTTCATTACAAGGTAGAAGAGTTAGAAGAAAAAATTCATCATTTAATTTTAGAATATTTAGATTTTTATCGCATTTTATATGAAAAGAAGATGAAAAGAAATCAAACGGCAAAAGAACTCGCTTTTCCTTTTGATCATTTTCGTAGTGGCCAAAGGAATTTAGCAAAATATGCATACGCTATCGCTACGAAAGGCGGTTATCTATTTGTCGAGGCTCCCACTGGAATTGGCAAAACCATCTCTACTTTATATCCCTTTGTGCATGCTTTTAAAGAAGAAAAAAATGAAAAAATCTTCTATTTAACCGCTAAAAATAGTGGGAAAGAATCGGCTTTACATGCAACTTTATTATTAAAAGAAAAAGGCTTTTCAGGTTCCGTAATCTTAATTACCGCCAAAGACAAAGTGTGCTTTCAAGAAGGCGCCGCTTGTAACCCGGATGAATGTCCTTTTGCTAGAGCTTATTATCAAAAGATACAGCAAATTTTAAAAGAATCTTTATTAAAATATGAAGTTTTTGATGAGAATCGTATTATTGATATTGCCTCAAAATATGAAATTTGTCCTTTTGAATTATCGTTAGATTTATCGCTTTATACCGATATCATTGTTTGTGATTATAACTACGCATTTGATCCCTTAGTGTATATGAAACGCTACTTTGATGAAGATACGTCTACCTTCGTAGCTTTAATTGATGAAGCGCATAACTTAGTAGAACGGGGAAGAAGTATGTACTCGGTTTCCGTAAGCTATGAAATGTATAAAAATTGCAAAAAGTCGTTAGCGCATTTAGAACATAAAAAGATGAAAGCGGCTTTAAAAAGGATGCAGAAGACCTTTAAAAAGTGGAATGATGATTATGAAGTAGGTACACAAATATTATCTGATATGGAAGATACGGATTTACGCGCCTTTGACGCCTTTTTAAAAGCAGGTCAAGATGTTTTAAAAAACCATTCTTCTTTTGTGGATGATGCTTTTTTAGAATTTTACTTTGCAATTAATGCCTTTTTAAAACTTTATGAACTTTATGATGAATCCTTTGCTTTATATATAGCTAAAAAAGATCATCTATCTTTATCGCTAGAACTCTTATGTTTAGATCCGTCTTTACAATTAAAAAGAAGGTTACATTATTTTAGAGCAGCGGTAATATTTTCCGCTACTTTGTCGCCGAGTGACTATTATATCTCGCAGTTAGGCGGACAAGAGCAAGATGCTTTTTTAGCCTTACCTTCACCATTTCCTAAAGAGAACCTTTTATTAATGGTGCGACCGAATCTATCAACAAAATTAAGAAATCGCTATCAAACGTTGGATGAATTAGTAGAAACCATCCAAGTATTTGTTAAAAATAAAATCGGAAACTACTTTGTCTTTTTCCCATCGTATGAATACTTATTAGCGGTCTCAGAACGCTTAGATGATGTGGATTTTGATGTTGTTGTACAGAAAAAAGACATGAAGGAAAAAGAAAAAACAGAGTTCTTAAATCAATTTTCCAGTCATCCTAAACGCTCCACGGTGGGCTTTGTTGTTTTAGGTGGTGCCTTTAGTGAAGGAATTGATTTAATGGGCGACCGTTTGATTGGCGCGATTGTCATTGGAGTCGGGTTACCAACTCTTTCTTTTGAACGCGATTTAATTAAGAAATATTATGATGAAAAATCAGGTGATGGTTATTTAAATAGCTATGTCAATCCTGGCATGAACCGCGTAATGCAAGCGGTAGGAAGAGTGATTCGTAGTGAAAGTGATAAAGGCATGATTCTATTAATTGATGACCGATATTTACAAAAGACGTATCGTGATTTATTTAAAAACGAATGGAGTCATTATGAAGTCGTAATGGATAACGTAGAAATGCAGGAAATGATGCAAAACTTTTGGAAAGAGAAGGAAAAATAAATCTTTTCAATAAGTCAACATTCATATATAATATTTAAGATAGTAAAGGAGGTAAGAAGCTATGGATTTTGAACAAAAATATATTCGTAATTTTTCGATTATTGCGCATATTGATCATGGTAAATCCACTTTAGCGGACCGTTTATTAGAAAGAACGGGCACCGTAGAAAAGCGCTTGATGAAAGATCAACTTCTTGACTCCATGGATTTAGAAAGAGAACGCGGTATTACCATTAAACTCAATGCCGTTACTTTAACGTATCACGCTAAAGACGGACATGATTATTTATTAAATTTAATCGACACTCCAGGGCACGTCGACTTTACGTATGAAGTTTCTCGCTCTTTAGCGGCGTGTGAAGGCGCTTTATTAGTCGTGGATGCCTCTCAAGGCGTTGAAGCACAGACGCTTGCAAACGTCTATTTAGCGGTTGATAATAACTTAGAAATTCTTCCGATTATTAATAAAATTGATTTACCAAGTGCGGATCCTAAGCGCGTGAAAGAAGAAATTGAAACACGGATTGGTATTCCTTGCGATGAATCCGTCGAGATTTCCGCTAAAACTGGTTATGGTATTGATGAAGTTTTAGAGCGGATTGTAACCGGAATTCCTGCACCAACTGGCGATATGAACGCACCTTTAAAAGCGTTAATTTTTGATAGCTTCTACGATTCTTATCGTGGCGTTGTCATTATGATTCGGGTAAAAGAGGGTAGTGTAAAAGTGGGAGATACCATTTTACTCATGGCAAACGGAAAACAATATCAAGTGACTGAACTCGGTATCCGTACGCCTAATGAAGAAAAACGAAACGAATTATCCGCTGGTGAAGTCGGTTATTTAGCCGCGCAAATTAAAGACATTCATGACGTACATCCTGGTGAAACCGTAACCCACGCAGCTCGTCCTGCTTTAGAACCTTTACCTGGTTATCGAAAGATGAACCCCATGGTTTATTGTGGCTTATATCCCGTTGATTCTAAAAAATATGAAGATTTAAAAGACGCTTTAGGTAAATTATGCTTAAACGATGCAAGTTTACATTATGAACCCGAAACTTCCCAAGCCTTAGGATTTGGCTTCCGTTGTGGCTTCTTAGGTTTATTACATATGGACGTTGTGCAAGAAAGATTAGAAAGAGAATATAATCTTGATTTAATCTTAACCGCGCCTAGCGTTATTTATCACGTTTATTTAACCGATGGAACGATGATGAATTTAGATAACCCTTCTAAACTTCCTGATATGACATTAGTAAAAGAAATTCAAGAACCTTATGTAAAAGCTAGCATTATGACCCCCAAAGAATTTGTAGGTCCATTAATGACGTTATGCCAAGATCGAAGAGGAATTTATCTAGACTTAGAATACTTTGATGATTCAAGAATGATTTTAACGTATGAATTACCTCTTTCAGAAATTGTTTATAACTTCTTTGATAAGCTAAAGAGTTATTCCAAAGGTTATGCTTCTTTTGATTATCAGTTTAGTGAATATCGTGCAAGTAACTTAGCGAAAATGGATATTTTATTAAATGGAAATCCTATCGATGCTTTATCTTTAATCGTTTATAAGCCCAATGCTTATGAACGGGGAAGTGTGATTGTACGTCGCTTAAAAGACTTAATTCCACGTCAACAGTTTGAAGTACCAGTTCAAGCTTGTGTGAACGGCAAAGTCATTGCAAGAAGCGATATCAAAGCGGTAAGAAAAGACGTTTTAGCTAAATGTTATGGCGGCGATATTACTCGCAAAAAGAAATTATTAGAGAAACAAAAAGAAGGTAAAAAGCGGATGAAAGCCATTGGTTCTGTCGAAGTTCCACAAGAAGCTTTTATGGCGGTACTTTCCATTGATGATGAAGAAAATTAAGAAATTGAGTTCACACTGTTCAGGTGTGAACTTTTTATATATAAATTGTATAATATGGATGAAAATAGATCAAATATCATTAAATCAAATAAATTTGATTGAAATGATATGGAAAGGAGGAAGGCAATATGAATAAAATTTCATTAGAAACGCTAAAAGATTTAGGATATACTATAATGAATTGTGTCCTACCATTTTTCTTTCAATTAATAGTTAACAAAATTAATAAAAAAAATTATTAAATCAAGCTGCGCTAGAAAAGAAAATTGATTCTTTTAAAAGCGCTATACAGTATATTTTGAATCTATGTACTATTTCTAATATGAGAAAAAACAATAAAATCTTTCCAAAGGATTTAACTGAAATAAAAAAAGAAAAACTTATTGAGCTAAAGAAAGCTGAACAATTGAATAAAGATAATGATGAATTTTATAGTAAATTTTATTATATTTTTCAAATGTTTATTTCTGAAGCAATAGCGGTTGAATATAATAATTTAAGAAATAATGCAATGAATGGCGAAATAAGTCACGAAGATGCATATAAAAAATTATGTGTTATTCTAAACTTTAAGATTAAAGATATCGCAATGTAATTTATGATTGTAATTTTTTTTGAATTAAGTTTCTTCTACATTTTTGTTTGTATGACCAATATTTTAAGTTTATGTAAATCTTTTTTGATTGTTAAAATTTTTTTAAATTAGTTATTTATAAATCTTTTAAAACATCTTTAAATGCAGAATCAATGTCTTGAGTTCTTCCAAGCTTGATATCTTCTTGGGTCTGTATGAAATGGTCATACATAGCAAGCTTAGATTCCAATTCATTGAGTCGATTCATTAAATCATAATATTTTTGATGGGCAAGAAGCACCATGCTTTCTTGCTCATTTTCTTTAATGATTACAGGATTCTCTTTAGCAAGTTGAGAGATTTTTGCATATTCATTTTGTAATTCTTTTACTGTACAAGATATTAGTGGATGTTTCATAGTTAAAGTCTCCTAAGCTAAATTCATTATATCATGAATGAGAACTTGGTAGGAAAGGTGAATAAGTAGAAAAGTGAAAAATGAAAAATATTACACAAAATGCGTAATTTGTCGAAATTTGTTAGTAAATAATTAGTACTTTTTTAGTTATTTTACTAGTAAGAATTGTTTTTTTATGGTACTATGTTCACGAGGTGAAAATTATGGCGAATGAAGATTTCGGCGTACGTTTTTCAGAGAATTGTTATGCAACAAAACAAGAAGTAGCAAAAACAATAGGCTTTTCATCAGTGGATGATATTTGGAACCGCATTTTAGCGTATCGTTCGCATTTTTATCGAGCACTTTCGTTACGTAATATCGATAAGTCACCTTATCAAATTACTTTTACCCCTACGATTAATGAGCACTTAGCGGCTTTAGAAAGAAAATTAACTAAAGCTTATTTAAAATACGCAACGATGAATCATTCGTTAAAAAAGGGTCAAATCAGAGAAGATCACTATACCCGTATTCTTTATTGGGTAGCGAAAAAATATAACTTAGATGTTGATGAAACGATGTTATATCACATCATTCATCATGAAGCATCGACTTTACCACCCGATGCAATGTTACTCGTTAACTATTTTAATGCTTTAGAATACATTGAAGAACATTATGTAGATCCTTTAGACGCTGGATTTATTAAAAAACTTTATTCTTTATTACTCGGTTATGAAATGGATGAAGAAACGAGTTTATATCGTACCAAAGAACTCTTTGATGTTGACGCAAGAGCGTTAATTGGAAGAACATATAATTCGGCGCCAGTAGAAAGAATTGCGCCGATGATGGATCAATTATTTGATTTCATTATGCACGCCGATTTTAGTCCAACCATCAAAGCGGTCGTTTCCTATTTCTATATTTCGCATATTAAACCTTTTGATGTATATTCCGAAGAAATTGCTATGTTATTCATGAAATCGGTCTTTGCCCATAGTGATTTAGATGAACTAGCAAGTATTCTAGAATGGGAGCAACTATTAAGCGATAATCAAGAAGAAGTGAATCGCCTCTTATCCGAAGTGAAGAAGAGCAATGATATTACGTATTTTTTAGTGTATTATATTGAAGTCGGCGATAGCATTGCAAACGACTTATTAGATGATTTAACGAAAAGCAATGTTGCATCGATTAAAGAAGAGTATTATGATACAGGGGTTGAAGAACCGCAAAAAGAAGAAAATGAAGGTTCTGTTCAACCTAATCATAGGACGCATGAAGCAACCCCTAACTTATCAGAACCATTAAGTGAAGAAGCTTCAAGCCAAGTTTCTTTTGAAGTCAGTGTAGCTTTACCTACTTTACCGATTGGCTTAGATGAAAAAGACGCGATGAAAATTGAAGAGCATCTCGTTGAAATCTATCCAACGTTAAAAAGAGGACAAGCTTATTTCTATGCGCGTCATTGTACCATCGGAAAATATTATACCATTGCGCAATATAAGAAACTCTTACATTGTGCTTATGAAACAGCAAGAACTTCTATGGATAATTTAGTAGAATTAGGTTTCTACCGCAAAGAAAAGCTCAACAATAAATTTATTTACACGCCCGTCAGTCGGCGTTAGGAGGAAGAATTATGATATTACTTATTGACTTTCAATCACCCATCTTTTTCGTACTTTATATTTTATTAGGTTTTGGTGTTATTGCTTTAATTGCCTTCCTATGCCGCAAATACATTCCTGGTTTAAAACAAGATAAAACAGAAATTGATGAAAAGAAAGTAGCGGAAGAAGAATTAAGTCGTATTTTAGTTCCGATGGACAAAGAAAACGTTGAAAAGAACCAAGAAGAAGTAAAGGATAACTCCCATGAGGGAAAGAAAGACTAACGCCTTATATATCCATATTCCTTTTTGTACCCATATTTGTAGTTATTGTGACTTTCCTAAAGTGTTTTACGATACGAAATGGGTCATGCGTTATATTGAATGTTTAAAAAAAGAAATTCTTTCTTATGGAATTTCTTCTTATCAAACCATTTATATCGGAGGAGGGACACCCTCCAGTTTAAAAGAAGAAGAACTCGAAAGTCTTCTTTCTTTTTTATGTCCATTTTTAAAAAAAGATTATGAATGGACCATCGAATGTAATATTGAAAATACCACATTAGAGAAATTAAAACTTTTTAAAAAATATGGCGTGAATCGTTTAAGTTTTGGGGTACAAACCTTTCAAGAAGACTTACTTAAAAAAATGAACCGTTACCACCATAAAGAAGATGTATTTCATGTAATAGAAATGGCAAAATCTTTAGGCTTTACCAATATCAATGTTGATTTTATTTATGGCTTTGAAAATGAAAAAGTAGAAGATGTTTTAAATGATTTAAAGATTTTTGCTTCTTTAGACGTTCCTCATATTTCTATCTATGCATTAACCATTCATCCAAATACAATATTTGGTATTGTACACCATCAAGAAGCTGAAGATGAACTCAGTCGCACATTTTATGATGTAATCGTGAATTGGCTAGAAGAGCATGGCTATGACCGCTATGAAGTGTCTAATTTTGCGCGTCCGGGTTACGAATCTAAACACAATCAAGTCTATTGGCGGAATGACTTTTATATTGGCATAGGTATGGGAGCGTCAGGCTACTATCAATTCATTCGTTATAGTAATACAAAAAGCATTACCGATTATTTAAAAGGAATTACAAGAATAGAAGAAGAAAAAGAAAATACAAAAGATCAAATGTTATATGAAATTCTTTTAAGATTACGAACAAAAGAAGGTATATCAAAAGAAGATTTTCTTCTTCGCTATGGAGAAGAGTATTGGAATCTCCTTTTAAAAGTAAGTCAAAGTTTTATTGAAAATGGAAGTCTATTATTAAAAGAACAATCTTTATCATTAGCTAAAGATGCATATTTTATTCTTGATTATATTGTTAGAGAAATCTATTTAAAATTGGATGAAGAATAAAATCATTCATTATTTTTATTCGTTTTAGTAAAAATACGGTTACTTATTTTTAAGATAAGAACGATTTTTATATTTTTTCTTTATTTTATATTGACTTTATTTTATAATTTTATTGGAAGTCTATAACGGTGTTACTCCAAACAAATTTGGAGGTGATGCTTATGATAATTTATGCATAAGCCCTCCAACTTTTAATAGGAGGGCTCTAAATTATGATAGAGATTATCTCTGTTATCTTGGAATTAGCAGTAGCTATTTTCAAAGTAGTAGAATTATTTCTATTAAAAAAGAAAAAGAAAGACAAGTAGTCTTTCAAATCTTTGATTTAGGAAAAAAAAAAAACACCGTCACTAGCGGTGCTTTCCCTAAAAAATCATTAGTGGAGTAGGCCGTTTATAGGCTTCCTTCATCTATATTATATGAAAGTATCTAAAATTTATCAATAATTTTTGAAATTTTTCTTTTAACTTACATCGTCATAAGGGAAGCCTACTAAGGCTTTTTTTAATATACATGCTTTCTTTATTATAAAATCATTTCATTAATGTTACTTATATTAAATCGTAGCTATTTTCAAAGTAATCGAATTATTTCTATTAAAAAAGAAAAAGAAAGAC
>ENA-OOZQ01000021-OOZQ01000021.1-human-gut-metagenome-genome-assembly--contig:-NODE-21-length-149629-cov-3.988046_pt1 | contig 149629 bp, 139 predicted proteins | sample MGYA00241188_ERZ501399 | MGnify/ENA primary metagenome ERZ501399 (study PRJEB25962, sample SAMEA2042658) | human gut metagenome | biome: human gut; feature: human-associated habitat; material: faeces... | reverse complement strand
TTAAAGTATAACTTCCTTTTTCATTTTCTGTTACCTCCAAAATCTTAATGCTGCCTCCCCCTACGAGTTTGTTGAAAAAGCCCAATAAATGAACTATAATTAAATAAATTCAAAGGCTTAGTGCTGAAAGTGCATAGAGGAAATTCAAATAAGACGGAAATGCAAAAGAATTGAATAGCAGTCACTTGGGAGGTTAGCAATATGATAAAGAATAAAACACATATGATTAGTTGTGCAATGTTTCTGGCGATAGCTTGTACCGGATTGGTAGCGTGCGGAAGTGAAAATAGTAGCGGACTAAGCCAAAAGGTCCATGATAGTACGAAATGGTTTACCGAAGAGGAACTTTCGGAAAAAGGGCTTGCTGGCCTAACCGCACCGACTGGCTTGTCCGGAAAGATAAACTCAAGCGATACCTGGTTTAACGATGGCTACTCGTTTTCGCAAGTTTGTCCAGACGAATCAACGTTCAATGCAAACGCCGAAACGTATTTCTCATACTTTAAAACGAATTACGCCGGGATGTTTGGCGTACCGAGATTCGAAAAATATAGCAAGGACACAAACGAATATTGGTATATCATAGAGCAAAAGAGTGAATTGGCCGATTTTTTTGATAACAATCCGAGCAAATTGTATAGTTTCTATTATGTCAGGAACAATACCTTGGAAAATGGTTATTTTATCAAAGGCTCGGTTTGGATTTTCGAAATTCGATATGAATTTGATACTGACTCCGACCAATATAAATTTAAAATGTTTATCGAAAGTGCCGATTCCACCCGTAACGGGATTTACACAAACTACTATAAAATGAACTGAGCAATCGAACTATCATTGTGGCAAAAGATTCTTTGTGGCAGAGGCTCAAATGACACTTTGAGTCAGAAGGTGGTAAACCCACAAGGACAAATTGATAACGCTTAAGTTTTATAATAGAAAAAACGATGGTACAAATAAGGTGGTGGATTTAATATAATTTTTTTGTTTGCTATGAAGTAATTGTCGCTTCCGCTTAGAAGTTTAGCAAAAAATATTATGATGGTTATCCATGTACAATTCCTATCAATTCCTTATACAACAAAGAAAGAAAAAATTCCTATTTTCACTACGCTTAATCATTGAGCAATAGGGTAAATAGGAATATTTTTATAGCAAATTTTTATAGCAAATTTATAGATCAATATTAGCAATTAAAAAGATGGCTTGTAGAAGTGAATTCATCATGGAGTGAATTTGCTCAATAGAAGTATATTCTTGTTGAACATAAAGAGTATTTTCATCCAAGCAAACACCTGTTTTTTTAAGAATTTTATCGATTTTTGCTTTATACTCTAAAGGAACAATTCCATTTATTTCTAAATAGTCCCATACAACATGACAATCACTAATACGAATACATTCATCGGAGATATTTTGAATAAGAATAGCTAAGCTTTCATTATAGCCATCTAAATAAATATTAGGATTGATGATATAAGTGCCTTCTCTAACTTTGGACACTTTTAAAATGTATTTTTTTAATATTTGATCGATTGAAAACATAGTACTTTTCCCTCTTTATCTCATTGTAACTTATTTTGTTAGGTGAATAAAGGATTAAAAGATAAGTTCAACAAGGACAATAATGAATGGAATGAAAACAATATAGAGTAGAGTAGATAAGAAACAACTATTACTTGATAGCGTAGGTTCTCGATTATAGTGAATACAGAAGGTATTCACAACCGCTGATACGGGAGCAGCAAAGCAAATAACGATTGAGGCAATGACTTCTTTGGTTAAAGATAATTTGAAAAGAAGAACAAAAACATCAATAATTCCCATCAATAATAAAGGTGAAATTATACTTCTAAAAACAGAGATAACCCATGCATTTTTATTGTTAAATGCACTCTTAATATCGGCCTCACCTAAGGTGATACCCACTAAAAGCATACTTAATGGCATGGTTAAATTAGCAATCGTGTTTAATGTTTTATATATCCACGGTATCGTTTTATCAAAACGGAAAATGCTATATTTCACTTCATTAATAGTTACTTTCGGCATAATGGGTTGAAGGACCCATAAAAGGATGGAACAGAGCATTGCAATAATAATTGGATTACAGAATACATTTTTTAAAGTGGAAGAAATCGTTCCTTTTTCAAATTTAATTCCGGATATAGTAAGGAAACAATAGATATAAATGAACACTCGAAATGGAATAGACATCATGTTGCCAACTAGAATTCCATTTTCTTGGTAAATGGCCTTGACTAGGGGTAAACCAAAAAGGGTAATCTGTCCAAAAGTAAGTAGAATGCTATATAAAGAGGCGGTGTCATGTGGCTTTTTAATATAGAGTAATCGACCAACACCTAAAAACAATAAATAACCAAGAATGGTAAATAAAATAATCCACATAGACTCTTGTAGCGTTTGGGTATTGAAATCAATGAGAAAACCTACAAAGGCTAAACATGGAAGAGCGATTTTCATTAAAATCGTTGTCACTGTTTTTTTACTATGCTCATTAAACAATTTCAACTTTTGCAAAGTAAAGCCTAAAATAATTAGTAAAATGGCTGTGGTGATTGCCGCTAGGAAATCTTCGTTGGTGATAGCTTTTAATGCTTTTTCTATCATAAGAATCATCTCCGGCTCTATTAAAGCACTTTTCATTATAAATATCAATCTTTAAGTCTATTTTTAACAAGGTTGGATATGATAAAATAAAATTGATTTTAAAGAGGAAAAAATGATGAATGAATACGTTAATTTAACATTAGAAAATATAGAAAAAGAGGATATCTGCTGTCTTATTCGCTCAAAAACACAACCAGAAGGTGTTCTTCATAAAAAAGAATGGCTAAAGAAACGTATTGAGGAAGGCCATGTCCTTCGTAAACTGAATGTGCCTAAAGCTACCGTGATGATTGAATATGCACCTTTAGAAGTTGCGTGGATTCCTATAGAAGGAAATAATTATATGTATATTTATTGCCTTTGGACGTTAGGAGAATATCGCCATAAAGGATATGGAAAAGAGCTATTAGAGTACGCTATTAACTATGCAAAACGTCAAGGAAAGTCTGGTCTATGCCTTTTAGCGCATCAAAAACAAAAAACTTGGTTAACGGACCAAGGGTTCTTTAAACAAAATGGTTTCAAGATAGTGGATGAAACCCCAAGTGGCTATCAAGTTTTAGCACTTTCTTTTGATGGGACTTATCCGCATTTTAAAGAAAATGCTAAAAAAGAAAAAATTGATCAACAAGAACTCACCATTTTCTATACGTATCAATGCCCTTATATTGATGTTACCTTAAAAAAGATAGAAGAATATTGTTCTTCTCACCAAATCCCATTTTCTTTTCATTTAATAAATACTTTATTAGAGGCAAAGAATCTTCCTTGCCCAATGAATAACTATGTTGTTTTTTATCAAGGTAAATTCATCACCGTAAATTTATTAGATACAGCCTATTTAGAAAGAATATTAAAGAAATAGAAGAGTTTTATAAGAAAGAAGGTTCTGTATGTATTATCAAGAATATGTTTCACCTATTGGAAAAATGTTTATGACAAGTGATGGTGAATATTTAACGGGCTTATTTTTCGATGATTCTAGAGATATCTTTAAAAAGGCTTTAGATGAAAGGAAAGAACTCCCCATTTTTTTAGAAACCAAGCGTTGGTTAGATATTTATTTTAAAGGAGAAGATCCTAATTTTACACCCAGTTACCGAATTGAAAACTTAACCCCTTTCCGTAAAGAAGTTTTAGATCAGATAAAAAAGATTCCTTATGGAAAAGTGATTACCTATGGAGATATTGCTAAAGAAATTGCTAGAAAAAAAGAAATTAAAAAGATGTCTGCTCAAGCGGTAGGTCATGCGGTAGGATGGAACCCTATATGCTTAATTATCCCTTGTCATCGTGTGGTAGGTATAAAAGGAAATCTTGTGGGTTATGGAGGCGGAATCATGCATAAATACCAACTCCTTCAACTTGAAAAAATAGATATGAACCAATATTATATTCCGAAGAGAGGAAACGCTTTATGAAACGATGTTCGTGGTGTAATGAAAAGAATCCAAAATATGTGGATTACCATGATCATGAATGGGGAAAACTCCAAACGGATGATCATTATCTTTTTGAAATGCTGATTTTAGAATCATTTCAAGCTGGATTATCTTGGGAATGCGTTTTAAATAAAAGAAAAGCGTTTATAGAGGCTTATAATCAATTTGATATAGAAAAAGTATGTTTATATGATGAAGAAAAAATTGAAGAACTATGTCATAATCCGCAATTAATTCGCAATCGCTTAAAAATAAAAGCAAGCATCCATAATGCAAAAATTTTTAAAGATATTGCAAACTATTATGGTGGTTTTTATTTCTATTTAAAAGAATTTCTACCAGAACCAATAATTTATGAAATTGGACGCACAACTTCACCTATTTCTGATGCAATTTCTAAAGATTTACAAAAACGAGGAATGAAGTTTGTAGGCTCTACGATTATTTATTCTTATTTGCAAGCGATTGGTATAATTAATTCTCACGAAAAAGATTGTTTTCTTTATCAAAAATAAAAAGTCCTAGCCCCGATAAAGGGAGTTAGGATTTTTTTCAAAATAATGAAGCGCATAAGAGCAAGTTGCACGGACATATTTATGATTTTCTTTCGCATAAGTGATAACGCCTTCTACTAGTTTTTTTGCGTATCCTTGACCTCTTAAACAATCATCTACAAAAGTATGCGTGATGGTAATTTCATCATCACCTGTTGTTGGGAAATCAATCTCTGCAATAACCTTGCCATTTTGTAGATAGCGAATGGAATCGTGACATGTAAGAATTGAAATATCAGATTGAATCGTTTGAAGAAGCTTTTCTTTTGTAATATCAGAACAGAAAGCACAAGAAATTGCATTTTTTAAGAGTTGCAATTCTTGTTCATAAGAAATATTGTATTGCTTTTCAATATAATCAAACTCATTTTTTAAAGTTGTTCCTTCAATCGCCATATCATCCGTATTGATGGTAACGCATAAACCTAATTCTAAATAATAGGAAAGAGGATATTCATTCATATTCGAAACTGCTTTGGTTTGACGATTACTAGTTGGACACATTTCTAAACCAATGTTTTTTTCTTTAATTTCTTTTAATAAAAGAGAATCTTTTTGAATTCGAATACCATGTCCGATTCTTTTGGCTCCAAAAGATAACGCATCTTTTACACTACTTTCATCATCCGCTTCTCCAGCATGAATGGTAAAAGGAATATGATAGTCATAAGCTTTTTTAAATAATTCTTTATATTTTTTAGTAGGATATAAGGCTTCTGCACCCGCTAAGTCAAGGGCGACAACGCCGTGATCAACCGTTAAATAACGATGAGCAAGTTCTAAAGTTTCTTCATTTTCTTTTTCGTTACCCTCTCCACGCATGAAGCATAGAATTAAGTTACAAGGAATGGAAGCTTCTTTTGTGCCTTCTAAAACTGCTAATAAAGCGTCTTCTTGTGTTAATCCTTTTTGCGTATGAAGTTGAGGGGCAAAGCGAAGTTCAGCATATATTACGCCTTGATTTTTCATATTTTCTAAAATCAAATAAGTAGCCCGTTTTAAAGATTCTTTCGTTTGTAAAAGGGTTAACGGCATTTCGAAACATTTTAAAAAGTCATTTAAACTTTCACAAGAGGGCGGAAGAGTAAGTTTTGCTAGCAACTCTTCATCGTCTAATAAAGGAAAGTTTTGAGACTGCATGAGATCTTTGGCAATATCTAATGTGATAGAACCATCTAAGTGAGCGTGTAATTCAATAAAATGATGAAAATAGGACATAAAATAGAGCCTCCTTTTATTACTATAGCAAAGAAAAAGAAAATATTTAATCTTTGTCTTTCTTTTCAATCTTTTTTAAAAGAAGAATAAAGAAAGTCATGTATAAAACAAAGAGAATGGAAATTACATAAGGCAAGACTTGGAAAGAAAGTTGTTTAGAAATTATGCCAAATAAAGGGGGCATAAAAGTAGAGCCAATATAAGCGCTAGCCATTTCTAATCCAATAATACCTTGTGATTCCTTTTTATCAAAAAATATCGGTGTTGCATGGATAATCGCGGGATAAATTGGGCCACAACCAAAGCCAATTAAAATAAGCATAATAAGGGTAAAAGTGTGATTCTGTATAGGTAAATATAATAAAATTACACCAATAAAAATAATTATACTTCCAAAGATAATCATCTTTTTATCATTTAATTTCTGCGAAATGAAGCCGGAAACTAAGCGACCTAGAGTCATTCCAATAAAGAAGAAAGAAGCGTATGCAGCGGCTAATTCAACGGAGAATTCTTTTACATTCACTAAATACGTACTCGTCCACTGAATAAAAATAGATTCAATAGAACAATAAAATAAAAAAGTGAATAGAAGATAAATGAGTCCCTTAATCTTAAGTTTTTCTTTAAAAGAAAGAACTTTAGTATTTTTTTCTTCTTCAATTTCTTCTACTTCATGACTTTTTCCTTTGTTCCATAAAGGAAGAGATAAGAAAAGAATTAAGGCAATTCCCAATTGAACATAAGAAATGATACGATATCCTAACGGCCAACTTTGCTCGGTTGATAAGGCGTAACTCATGACGTAGGGGCTTACAATTGTTCCTACGCCCCAAAAGCAATGTAACCAATTCATATGTTTAGAAGAATAATGATTGGCTACATAATTATTTAAAGTAGCGTCAATGGCCCCAGCACCTAACCCATAAGGAACAGCGAGTAAACAGAGCACAATAAAGTTCCTTGTAAATGAAAAGCCTAAGATTGCAATAGCAGTTAAGAAAACACTAATAAGGGTAACGATTTTTGTTGAAAACTTCTTCGTTAATCGATCAGAAAAAAGACTAGAAATAATCGTACATGCGGAAATAATCATCGTTACAATTCCCATATAAGATACGGGGACATTGAAATCTAAATGCATTTTAGGCCAGGCTGAACCTAATAAAGAATCAGGAAGGCCTAACGATATAAAAGTTAGATAAATAACAGCGAGTAAAAGTGCAAACATTTGTATCACCGGAAACATTATAACATAAGAAAAAATCCAGCGAAAGAATCACTGGATTGTTCGTTTTTTGGATTATTCAGCTGGGCTGAAATTGAAAGTAATATCAAATGGTGATGAGCCATAAGCATAAAGTCTTAAAGTAAAGGAATTCTCGGTTACATTGCTCAAACTACCATAACCACTAGAAGAAGAGTTACTAGCTTTAACATCTTTAATGCTGCCAGTTCCATAGCTAGAAGAAGACCAAGTAAAGGTATAAGTTACATCTCCCATAGTGATTTTATAATTAACACTAGGTGAACTATAGGTTGATAAAGATAATTCGACAAATTCGATTGTGGCTCCATTTTCAGAATCAACCATATTATCGTAATTATAGAAATTTGACCATACTTCATAGAATTTTAAGCTGGAATAAGAATAAATGTTTGCTTTAACATCAGTTCCATCTTTTAAAGTGAATTCTGAAATCTCAAGACAATGGAAAACAGCGGTTGTGTTATAAACACTTATAGTAGCCGAGAATGAAGCAACAGTATCGCTGGAATCTAATACTACAGTTGCACCTTGTGTTTTGGCTTTGAAGTTATAGGAAACACCCTGATCATTGGATAAATTGGATTGTCCATCATCCGCAATTGTGATAGTCCATGTTTTGTTATCTCTAAAATGGTAATAAGTACCAGCAAAATCAGCAATGGTTAGGGCTGGAAGAATTTTATTAATAGTAATTTTGCTTATTACACTGGGTTTACTAACACTTTTTATGGTAACAGTTATACTCGTATCGCAAGCTTCTAACATTTTTAAAGAAAAGTTAGCCTTTCCGTTTATGCGTTGTGTTTCAATATCATCTATAGTGATTTGAACTTTACTACTATCCGATGTTTCAACTGATACAGCGGGGTCAGCATAGCTTGTGCTTACGGTAGCAGTGAAGTTATAGGTGGTTCCAACATAGAATTCTGTAGAAGAAGAAACGCTTGGACTAATAGAAATACTGCTAGGATCTTTATAATCAATATGAACATCTAAGTTATAGGTCTTATTACTATATAAAGTACCAACTTTTACGGATGTTTCACCTTTTTTGTTCGCGGTAAATGTGGTTTTATCACCTTTACCTTGTGTTAAGTATTCGCTATCAAATTCAACAATTTGGAGTTTGTTTTTATCAATAGCGTCAAGAGGCTCATAATCAGCAATTGGTAAACTTGCGTTGTAAATTGTATCGCCAGCTTTAACAGTAATACTAGAACCTAAATATACTTCATCTAATAAGTATTTACTTAAATCAATATGGAAAGAAGTAGATTCTTCACGTGTTTCATATTCGTAAGTAAATGTATAAGTGATGGTTTTATAAGGTGAAGCAGTGCTTAATAATTCTTCTTTGTCATTAAAGATATCATTTCCTTCATAATAAGAAAGAACATATTTTCCTTTAGTTAAATGACTAAGGTTATCGGTAGTAAACTCGATTTCATTTGTTACTGCTTTATGAGTGGTAGAAGTAGAGTATTTTTCGGTGTTGGTAGCTTTGATTTCCATACCATCACCTACAGAACCAGCATATTTTGCAGTAATTTTAGCATCAGCGTAATAAGCAGTATCATAAGAGGAAGAATGTTCATTACTCGCTAAGTGGAGTACTTTTGTAGGACTTAAAAGATTAGATTTCACAAAAGAATCTTTTCCCACTAAAGTAAGCATACGATCTTTCGCTTTTTCTAAGGTTAAATAGTTTTTGTCTAATTTAACAATGGTAGAATCGGTATCGTTATTGTCGGCAGGTTGTTCTCCAATAAGATAACCATTTAAAGAAGGTGTACTTGTAGAGTTTTCGTAACGAGTAATCTCATAATAATTCGTTTCTGTAAGGATGTTCGCACGAATAGATTCATAAGCATCTTCATCGTCACCATGCTTTTCAGTGTAGTAGCGTTCATTTAAAGAAATACCTTCTTCATAATAAATATTAGAAGTCGATTGATCTTCTGCAAGATAGGTCGTTTCTGTAAGAGTGAACTTTGAACCTTCTTGGCTAAATTGATTATTTAAAGAATTAACAAGATTCACATAACTATCAGGGTCACTTGGTAATTCTTGAGGGAGTTTTAAATTTTCACTTGTCACTACAAGTGCATTTTCGTTGGCAAAGTTTAATGCGAAATTAAAATCACCTTTTTGAACAACTTGTACTTTATTTTCATTGAAACGTAAAGCGGAATAGTATAAGTCATTGTAATCAAAGTCATTAAAAGATAAACGTTCATCATCTAAAGTAATGTAAAAGTTTTCACGATAGGGAAGAGCAACATTATTTAATTGATATGTGAAGTTATCATTCATAGTGAAGTCGAAAGTTTTATCTTCTCCTACATGTAACTGAACCTTGCTATAAGAACTACCGGTTTTAGTAAGAGAAATATTTTCATCTGCGTTGATGGAAATATTATAGATACCTTCGTTCATAACACGAATGTAACCATTTTTTCCTTCTTTAAATCCTAAAGCTGAAGATAAGTGATTAAAGTCTAAAGCTCCATGCTTTTCAGAAATTTGGAAAGAATTACCACGGCGTAAGGTAACATTACTTAACGTATATGTGTCTCCGTCCTTGTTGAATTGAAGTTTGGTAGCGTCGCCTAAATCCATATCACCTGTTAAATAATACTCTTTTGCTTCTGGAACATCAGAAGAGGTTGTAGCAGCGGGAGTATTACCACAAGATGCAAAGGAAAAAGTTACGCCAAGTAGTAGAAAGCTAATTAGTTTCTTTTTCATAAAGAAGCCCTCCTTTTTTATAGTTAGTAGTTTACAACAAAATTTTGAAAAAATAAATAGAAATTTGATTTTAATGCGTGTATAATGTATCTATCATTTTAGTTTCTTACTCTATTTATAGAGTATTCAAAAACTAATAGAAGGAGGATGTTTTATGAAAAACAAGAAAATACTTTGGTGTTCCTTAGCACTCGCACTTGTGTCTTGTGGAACAACAGAGCCAAGTTCTCAACCCGAAGGCTTATTTTCACAATTATCAAGAGCCATTACAAAGATGGGAACTTCATTTAAAGCGGATGGAACGCTAGGCTATCTATATTACGATGGCTCATCAACAACTGAGACGAACTATTTAGTAGATATTGAAGTTAGCCAAGATGCGTATTATTATTCCGAACAGAATTTAAAGTACAACAATCCAACGATGGTGGAAAATTATTTCAAAACCGACGAAGGAAAATTTGGTCGCCGTACATTAAATTATATGAGCAATCAAGTTTTAGAGTCTTATTACGATCAAAGTTATGATGAAGTAATGAGTAACCCATTCCCAAATTTAGAAGTAAAGAAATTAGGTATTATTCGTTCGAAGCCCAACTGGTTTGAAGTGAATGATTATAATATTTCTAAACCCTTTATTACTTTCTTAACGGGTTATGATGTAACGAGTGATGATGGCTTAAACGTTTCCCAATTTGCCGTTCACTTTGATGGAGATGTATTTGACCAATTCCGCATCCTTTTAGAATATGAAGAAGCCGATGATGATTATTCCATGATTGAACAATACTTATTTGAACTTGATCTTTCAGGTTATGATGAAACCACACCAAAGAAATTAGAAGCCTTTGAAGAAACAGCAGAACACGAAAAATTGCGTGAAGCATTTTTCCCATTCAAAAGCGCGAAAAACGTTACGATGAATTTTGCCGTTACCTATGAAGATGCTTCAGTTCCTAATGAGAATTATGATTTCATTTTAGACTTCAAAAATAATATGATGCTTTCTTTAGAAACAAGAACAGGTATGAAGACTGTTCAAGTGAAAAATGAAGAAACTGGTGAAATGGAAGACGAATATGAACAGTATGATTATATTTTAGGATTAAAGAATGGTGAAAATGGAAAGCCATATATGTATCGCTTAGATCCCACCACACATGAAACCATTCGTTCTGATGACTTTAATAAATACTGGGGTTATAGCGGAACTTCTGAAGTTGTTATGCAAAACCTTTTCCCATCCATTGGTTATGTTGATGCAGCATGCTACCAATCTTTAGGTGGTGGTATGTTTACAACTTATGAATTAAGCGATGTGAAAACCGTTGGCTTACGTTCTTTATTGCCATTTATTGAATGGAGAACTGCTGACTTGACCTTAAAAGTGGATAACGATAATAACCTTACCATTATTCTTTCTGCAAATGTGAATGTAGCCATTTCTGAGATGAACTACGTTAATACACTTTGCACTACGACAATTACATTTAAAGATATGAATAATTCAACGATTCCTTCCTATTTTGTTGAAGCTTAATCGTTAGAAAGAAAGGAAAACAAATATGAAAAAAACAACAACATTTGCCTTAGCAGCACTATTATTATTTGGTACCGCAGGTTTAGCCTCTTGCGGAGGAGCAGGTGAACATTATTCCATTACTGATGGAACAGATGGCTTGATTTATGAACTAAATGAAAAGAAAAATGGCTATATTTTAACGAACTGCGCAACCGTGGAAACGGAAATCGTTGTTCCTGAGCTTTATAACAGACTTCCTGTAAGAGCCATTGGTGATGAAGCATTTATGTACACCACCATTGATAGCTTAACGCTACCTAAAAGTTTACGTACCATTGGTGATCGTGCCTTCTTAGGATTAAGTGCTGAATCTTTAATTACCAAAATTGAAATTCCTGAAGGTGTTACTTCTATCGGTGAAGAATCCTTCTACTACATTCCATCGGTAAAGGAAATCGTTATTCCTTCCACTTTAAAAGAAATTGGTACTAAAGCCTTTGGACTTAGCACCAGTTTAGCAAGAATTACAATATCCGATGATAACAAATACTTTACCACTGCTAGCAATATTCTTTATACCAAAGATATGACCGAATTAGTCTACTATCCAGAAGCCATTAAGAGTACTTCTTACGATATGCCAAATACCATTACCAAAGTACGTGCAAACGCTTTATATGGCAACCAAAATTTAACCAGTATTTCTCTTTCTTCCTCTTTAAAAGAAGTAGAGAGAAGAGGCTTGGCGGCTTTATTTAATGTCACTTCTTTACCACTTCATAAAACTCAACTTGAAACGATTGGTGAATTAGCTTTTTCAGAAAATACTTCCGTAACCGCCATTATCCTTCCAGAAACCGTAAAAACTTTAGGTGCTGGTGCTTTCTATAAGAACTCTAGTTTACAAAGTTTTACTTTCCGTGCAGATTATGAAGAACTTCCAGATGAATTCTTCAGTAATTGTCCTAAGCTTACTGCCGTTGATTTACCAAAATCTTTAAAATCTATCGGCAAGAGTGCATTCTATGGTTGCTCAAGCTTAACCCGTATCACCATTCCTAATGGTGTTGCTACCATTGGAGAAGCAGCTTTCTCTGCTTGCACTGGCTTAAAAACGGTTACCTTACCATCTTCTTTAACTGCTATTGCACCACGTATATTCTCTTACTGCCGTGGTTTAACCACCCTTTCTTTCCCAAGTGGAATTACGGAAATCGGTGAAAGTGCATTCTCTGGATGTTCAGGTTTATCTGCTTTAGATTTAAAAGATACCAAAGTAACTGCAATTGGTGATACAGCTTTCCTTAGCTGCTCTAATATTTCTTCTATTACTTTCCCAAGTACCCTTCGTACCATTGGTATGAAAGCATTCCAAAGCAATTCTTCTTTAAAGGAATTAAATTTAAATGATGGTTTAGAGTCTATTGGAGAAGCTGCTTTCTATGATTACCGTGATATGAAAAAAGCTTATGTTCCAGCTTCGGTTAAATCCATTGGAACTAGTGCTTTCTCTTCCATTATTCAAAGTAGAGTAGGTTTAAACTTATGCTTTGAAGCAGCCTCTGTTTCTTTTGAAAACTATGGAAATCCAGCCAACACCCAATTTGGTGTGACACGTTCTGCTTATGAAGCGCTTTAATTTTTTATTAGTTACTTTACTTGCTTCTTTGACGTTCTCTTTTATGGGAACGTCTTGTGGAACCACAACGGGAAGTGGAACCACAACAGCAGGTACCTCAATTGATTCCATAGCGATTGAAGGACCTTTAGAAGTTGGTCTTCGTGAACATATTCAATTGAAAGCAACCTTTAATGGTGCTGAACAAAAAGTTCGTTGGGAGAGTAGTGATAAAAATATCGCTACTGTTTCTAGCACAGGCATGGTTAAAGGTATGTCTATTGGAGAAGTTACGATCAAAGCTACTTTGATTTCGAATGAAAACATTCATCAAAGTATCACAATCAAAGTACAAGAAAGTATGCAAATTGGGCTAGTGTTTAAACGCTTTACCGATGAGATTTCGACTTATGTGGTTGAAGGAAAAGGAAACGTTGAGACAACATTAGGTACCAAAGAAATGAAATTTAAAGAATCCCATTATAAAGATTCTTACTTATTTACAAATATGAGTTCCTTAATGCTTCCTACTTATGGAATTGGAGAAGGCAAAGAAGGTACTTATGTTTATAATTTTACTGAAGATGATATTACAAGCGCCATCTATATGCGCGCATATAACAAAAATTATGAAAATGTCATTGTAGATATCACAGACTTATCTTCTGTAGGTATTAATTTCTCAAGTATCAATAAATCAGAAGAGAATACTTATGAAGTAAACAACACGTCATTCATGGGTTTAATGTTCTACATTTGGAGTCAAAATATCAATGTAAATCAATCCGAATATCAATCACTTCAAAGTGATTTGTCCTCTAAAATGACAAGCACCACAATTCATATTCTAACGCCTTATTCCTTTACTTGTGATTTGAATTTTAGTGAAAGTGTAGAAGGAGCTTCTTTAACTTTTACCAAAGATGATCAAGCAAAAAATAATGAGAAACTTCAAAGTTATTTAGCTAGTCATTCTATTACGTATCCAGAAATTGAAGCTGATTTCTTAAAAGCAAAAAATCTTGCTAAAACTCATAATTATTATCGTGATTTAGGTACTTATACTGGTGAAGGTGGCGTAAAGATGCCTATTGGAAAAGTCTATTTCACTGAAAATGCAATGTATTATGACTTCAATGAAGAATACATTGATGAAGTTGAGCAACAAGATAAACTCTTTGATAAAGGATATGTCAATATCAGTGGAAAAGAAGGCTACACGGATGGCGTTTATGAATTTACTTATAAACGAAACGCAGAAGGAACCCAAGTCTTTGAATTAGGGAATCGCGTTACCGATAAAGATTATCAAGAAAATTCTTACTTACATTACTATGACTTTATGGAGAATATTTCACTAGTGATGGAATATTTAGAAGGAAAAGAATATACATTTACTCCAACAACTACGTCGGATTATCCAACAACCTATAGTCAATTCTATAGTAATGCAGAAACGGCTCAAAACGTTGCTTATTCCTTATTCCAAGATGAAGTGAATGCCTTTGATGCAACGACAAATGGTTTTATTTTCGCATCCTACATTGATGAAGAAAATCCAGAAAATTCAGTCATGAATTATGGTGTGATTATGACCGTATTAGGTCAAACGACATATTTATATTCAAGTTATCAATATAGTGGTTTTGGCAGTGTTACCATTCCCGTTGTTGATGACTTCTTAAAAACTTTATAAAACAAAAATAAAAATGAGAATTGCAAGGGGAACGCAACTCTCATTTTTTTGCGATTAATTCTTTGGAAGGGAGAAAGAATTAATGGTCACAGCGACACCTAAAGCATCCGGCCCTATATGGCAGGCTGCACTATAAGGGAAGAACTGAATGAAATGGAACTGGGCTTTAGGAAAAGCCGCAATGAGTTCATTTTTAAATTCTTCCGCTTCTTGATAAAGGCCTGAATGATTAATGGAAATACTCATAAGGCCTTTTTCATATTCTTCTTTAAATTCATTTTCAATATCAATCTTTAGTTGATTTATCATTTTCTTTTTGCCTTCTTTTAAAGAACGGCAACGAGAAAACATATCAAAAGAATAACCACGGGTAGAAATAATTGGTTTGATCCTTAAAAGTGTAGCGAAAAGCGCAACCGCGGGTTTCACACGACCACCTTTTTTTAAATACTTTAAAGTTGTCCATATAAACATAAACCGATGATTTTGCGCTAGTTTTGATTAAATAATCGCATATTTCATCGACGCTTTTATTTTGATCACGCATGGAACAAGCTTCTAAAACACTTTCTTTTAAAGGAATACAAACACGATGATTATCGATAACATGGATACGAGGAGAAATAGCTTCCGCAACTTGTTTGGCGTTTTGATAGGTAGAAGATAATCCTGAAGACATGGGAATAAAAATAATATCTTCATATTTTTTTAATTCTTCCGTAAAGATTTCTTCTAGTAAAAAGCTAGAGGGTTGAGAAGTGGATATTTTCGCGCCTTTTCTTAAAGCGGATAAAAATTCGTCTTCTTGGATATTAATCCCTTCATAAAATTCTTCTCCGTTAATAATAAACGGCATAGGAACGATATAGATATGAAGGTTTTTTGCTTCCTCTTGAGAAATGGAGGCGTTTGAATCGGTCATAATTAAAATTTTTTCCATAGTGAAACTCCTTTCTAGTAGATGAACTTTATACTATAAACGATTTTGAAAGAAAAAGAAAGTTATTTAGCTTCTTTTAATTTTTGTTGGGCAATCATGGAGTCAATAGATCCATCATTTTCTTCATCAAATTGTGAATTATATAACGTAGCATAGAAACCATTTTTCATCATTAATTCATCGTGATTGCCTTGTTCGATGATATCGCCATCTTTCATAACGAGAATTAAATCGGCGTTACGAATCGTGCTAAGACGGTGAGCAATGACAAAAGAGGTGCGAGAAGAGGTTAATTGATCCATGGCGTTTTGAATGAGAATTTCGGTTCTTGTATCAACGTTAGAAGTCGCTTCATCTAAAATTAACATCGGACTATTTTGGATCATTGCGCGTGCGATCGTAAAGAGTTGCTTTTGACCGGCCGATAAAGAGGTATCTTCATTTAAAATGGTATCATAACCTTGTGGTAAAGATTTAATAAAGGAATGTATACCACAAGCTTTACAAGCCTTTTTGATGGTTTCATCCGAAACGTCCGTGCGATTAAACACTAAATTTTCTTTCACCGTTCCTTCAAAAAGCCAAGTTTCTTGTAAAACCATTCCAAAGAGAGAATGAATCATTTCTCTTGTATAATCCGAGGTCTTTTTATTATCGATTAAGATTTCACCAGAAATGGGTTCATAAAAACGCATTAATAAATTTACTAATGTGGTTTTTCCAGCACCAGTAGGACCAACAATAGCGACTTTTTGACCCGCTTTTACTTGACAAGAGAAATCTTGAATAACGATATGATCGGGCGCATCATCATAAGCAAAGCGAACGTGAGAGAAGGTCACATTGCCTTTTACATTATCTAAAACACCATCCTTATCTTCTTCATTTTCTAATTCTTTTTCTTCTAAGAAATCAAAGACGCGTTCACTAGCGGCCATACAAGATTGAATTTGGGTGAAACCTTGAGAAATTGTACTTAAAGGTTGGGTGAAGAGACGGACATAAACAATAAAAGCAGAAATAACACCGAACTCAATGGTGCCATTTTTGACTTCTAAAGCACCGACAACACAAACGGCAACATAGCCTAAGTTACCAATAAAAGTCATTAAGGCTGGCATCATACCGGAAATGAATTGGGATTTAAAATTGGCATGTTTCATTTCGCTATTTAAAGAAACGAATCGTTCTTTAACTTCGCTATTTGCATTATAGGCACGCACCACGCTATGACCAGAATACATTTCTTCAATATAACCATTTAAAGCACCTAGAGCTTTTTGACGCATCGCAAAGTATTTTTGTGATTTGGCGACAATAGCAAACATAATGAAGAAACCTAACACACTACTAATAATCGCGGTAACTGCCATAGAAACGTCGGTAGAGAACATCATAATGATACAAGCGATAAATTGACAAATAGCGGTAATTAAAGAGCCTATACTGTTATTTAAAGCGTCGGTAATCGTATCGACATCATTCGTAATACGGCTTAAGACATCACCATAAGTTGTTTTACTAAAATAGGATAAAGGAACTTTATTAATTTTTCTTTCTAAGTCACTCCGCATTCTTTTAGAAATCTTTAAAGTAACGCGGGCAAGAACAATGTTAGTAATAAAAGCGATGAGGGCGCTGACCACATAGATTGTCATCAATTGAATCGCTAAGGAGGCAACTTTTTTAATATCGACATCAACCCAAATATGGGTACTAGAGAATTGTTTAATAGCATCATAGAGTAAATTAGAAATCTTTTCTAGAAACTTCGGTCCAATGACGATTAAAACCGCTCCAACAGCGCCTAAAACAAAAGAAAAAATAAAAATGGGTAAATATTGGTGAACGTATTGAACTAAGCGGTGAAAGGCTTTTTTGCTATCTTTTGCTTTTTCATTCGCTCTTTGTCTCATGGGCGGCATAAGCGTCACCTCCTTTTTCTAATTCTTCTTTGGATAATTGGGATAAAGCAATCTCTTGATAAACGGAACAAGTCTTTAATAATTCTTCATGTTTACCATGACCAACGATTTGGCCATCATCTAAAACAAGAATTTGATCTGCGTTTCGAATGGTGCCAATCCGTTGGGCTACGATAATACAAGTCGTACCTTTTAATTGAGTGGCAATTTGTTTTCTTAATTCTTTGTCGGTTTTATAATCTAAAGCGGAGAACGAATCATCAAAGATGAGAATTTCTGGCTTTCTTACAAGGGCTCGAGCAATCGATAGACGTTGTTTTTGTCCGCCCGATAAATTGGTACCACCTTCAGCAATAGTAGCGTCTAATTGATTAGGTAAATTGCTTACAAAGTTTTTCGCTTGCGCAATATCTAGCGCTTCCCATAATTCATCATCCGTCTTTTCTTGATTTTTTAAACCAAATAAAAGATTGTTTCTTACGGAATCAGAAAAGAGAACAGCTTTTTGTTGTACAAAGCCAATTTTTTGATAAAGTGTATCAAAAGAATAAGAACGGATATCTTGGCCATCAATTTTAATTTCACCTTGGGTGGCTTCTAATAACCTTGTTACTAAGTTTACAATCGTTGATTTTCCGCTTCCGGTAGCGCCAATAATCGCTAGCGTTTCGCCTTTTTTCACATGGAAGGAAATATCGTTTAATACATTTTCACCTTCTAAGAAGTGAAAGGAAACGTTGTTAAATTCTACATCGCCTTTTAATTCTGCTTCTTTTTCTTCTTTTCCTTCTTTAATTTGAACAGGAATCGCTAAGACTTCATTAATACGTTTAGCAGAAACTTCGGCTCGAGGAATCATCATGAAAATCATCGTTAGCAGCATAAAGGCTTGAATAATCATAATGCCATAAGAGCCAAATGCGACAATATCACCAAGAACATCACCTTTATTTAATAAATCGGCTGCGTTTAATAAATAAGCGCCAATCCAATAAACCGCCAAAGAAATGCCACTCATAATTAAAGTCATTAACGGCATCATTAAAGAGAATAAGGAACGGTTGAATAATTGAATATCAATGAGTTCATCATTCTTTTGATCAAATTTTTCTTCTTCAAACTTTTCGGCGTTAAAAGCGCGAACGACTTTAATACCCGTAAGATTTTCTCTTGCAATACGGTTCATATCGTCGGTTAATTTTTGCACCTTTTTAAAGCGAGGTAACACTAAACTCATGATGAGTAAAATGACACTTACCATGACCACAACTGCAACAGCAGTCGCTACTGAAAACTGCCAACTGGTATGAATAACCTTAATGGTACCCCAAATGGCCATTAAAGGCGCTTTAAACATCATCGTTAAGCCCATGGACATGACCATTTGAATTTGTGTGATGTCGTTGGTGGTACGAGTAATTAAAGTAGAAGTCGACATGGTTTTCATTTCGACTTCATCTAAATCCATGATGTGATTAAATAAATCTTCACGGACATTGTAGCTTAAGTCGGCACTGACATAAGCGGAAATATAACCGGATATAATCGTACAAATCGTGCCGCCTAAAGCAAATAACAACATTTTTCCTCCAGTAAGGAGAATATCTTCTATTTGACTATCCGCAAGCTGAATTAAGCGCGTTAATTCTTTCGTATACGTTGGTAGTTCTAATTCTAAGTAAACGCTGAGGGTAATAATAAATAAAGAAATAAAGATGAGAATAAAATCTTTTTTCTTCAGTTTTTTTAATAACTTCAACATATAAAAGCCTCCTTTAAGATGAGCATACAACGAGTTTACATTCTTTTAATTGAATTGTCAATAAAAGTTTACTATTTATTTTTGCTTACTTTTAACTTTTGTTGACAATAAAAATTTTTAAAGCTATAATTTTTGTGAAACGAGGATAGAAACATGAAAAGAGAAGAAATGATAAAAACCATCATGCAAGGATCTTTAGAATTTTTCCCCTTTATTAAAGAAGGTATGGTTGCCCCACCTAAATTAGAAGAAATGAACGCGCCTAAATTATCAAGTTTACAATTCATGACCGTAACTTTTCTTTATCATATGGACCGCCAAGAAAGAATCGTTACTATGAATATTTTGACCAAGTTTTTAGGAATATCCAAACAACAATGCACAAAATTAGTCGATAATTTAGTGGATTTTGGACTTGTGACTCGTTATTTAAATCCAAATAATCGCAGAGAAGTCATCGTTACGATTTCTTTAGAAGGTAAGAATTGTGTCAATAAGATGCAAAAAATGCGCGAACAAAATTTAACCCAAAAATATGAAGTCTTAACCGATGAAGAATTAGAGAATTTAATGAACTTATTAAATGAGAGTTTAAAAATATTAGCGAAAACGCGAATGACCAAAGAAAAATAATCATGATTTTACTAACATAATAGAAGATAATATGATATGCTTATGTTTGAAAAAAATGATGGAGTGATTTTATGAAATTTGAACCAATTATTATTAGCTTACTAGATACCGATTTCTATAAGTTTAATATGAACCAAGTCATTTTCCATAAGCATACGGATGCAAATGGAGAATACTATTTTAAGTGCCGTAATGAACATATTGTTTTCTCTGACGAAATGGTTGAAGAAATCAATGCGCAAATTGATCATCTTTGTACCCTTCGTTTCCGTAAAGATGAATTGAATTATTTACGTTCCATTCGTTTTATAAAAAATGACTATGTGGAATTTTTACGTTTATGGCACCCCATTCGCGATTATGTGAATTGTTATAAAAATGAAAAAGGGGAGTTAGAATGCGTGGTAAAAGGGCCATGCTTTTCCGCCATGCAATTTGAAATCTATCTTTTAGAAATCATTAACGAAGTCTACTTCCGTATGAAATATAATTATGATGATTTATTGGCGTCAGCCAAAAGAAGATTAGATGAGAAAATTAAAAAAATGCAAGACGGAACCTATACTTTCCGCTTTGCTGAGTTTGGTTGCCGTAGAAGATTATCAAGAGAATGGCAAGAATATATGGTACATGAATTCGTTACTAGAACCAAAAACTGTGTGGGCACCTCAAATGTTTATTTGGCGAAGAAGTTTAAGATCACACCGATTGGAACTTATGCGCATGAATTTGTCCAAATGTATCAAGGTTTTTCTGATATCCCGTTAGCGTACACCAATCACTATGCTTTACAAGACTGGATTGAAGAATATAAAGGCGATAATGGTATTGCTTTAACCGATACGCTCACTACCGACTTATTCTTATTAGATTTTGATTTATTACATGCAAGTTCTTATAAAGGCGTTCGTCATGATTCCGGTGATCCTTTTGTATGGGGAGAAAAAATTATTGCCCACTACGAAAAATTTGGTATTGACCCCAAAACCAAAACACTTTTATTTAGCGATAGCTTAGATTTTGATAAAGCTCAACATATCTATGAATATTTTAAAAATCGTGTAAATGTTTCCTTTGGTATCGGAACTTATTGTTCCAATGATACAGATGTCCCTCCGTTAAATATTGTCATTAAATTACAAACCGTGAATGGACGGCCCGTCGCTAAGTTATCTGATGTCGATGGAAAAACCATGTGCTTAGATGATAATTACTTAAACTATCTTAAATTCGCTGTGCAATATCGGATTAGTGAAGAAAAAAGATTAGAAGGAAGAAAATAAAATGGAAGAGCCTAGACGTATTGCTTTGATTGATATATTGGCTTCCGATGATGATTTTTCTTATATAGAGAATGCAAATCTAGAAGAAATGGAAGAAGAGATCAAAAAAGCTTTATCTCTTCATCATGATGGGAAAAATGCGGATGTGACGATTCGTATCCATAGTGTTATCGCGTTAAGAAGCACAGTAGAAATAACGGTTATTAGTTTAGATGAAGAGCCAGAGAAAATAGAAGATTCTGATTTCATTGATGAAGTCAATGATATTTTACTTACTAAAACGATGACAAGTTTTGCTTATGTAACATTGCAAGTTAAAAATGAACATTGTTGCTATATTGAAAATGAATTATGCTTAGAAGAGCATAATTAACAAACAGAAGAGAAAAGTACTTTTTCTCTTTTTTTTGTTATGTTACAATGAAAAAGAATGAGGTAATTAATATGAAAGAGTATGATATTCACCCCGATTTTAAAGTTTTAGGTATTTGGAATCCACCCGCAACATCCTTGATGTTTCGCTTAGAAAATTCTTTTTTAGATTTAGTATCACAAGGAATCCGCTCAGACGGGAAATGCAAAGTATCAAAAGTAAAAGTAGAAACAAGGGATGGAAAAAAGATTCGTCTTTTTATTTTTGAACCAAAAAATGTTAAAAAGAAAACGCCAGCGCTTCTCTATATTCATGGCGGAGGATTTACCAATAAAGCGGCACCCACGCATTATATGTATGCGTATCAATACGCTTTAAAAGCCAAATGTAAAGTCTTTTTTGTCGACTATCGCTTAGCCCCCAAAAATGCTTATCCGATTCCACTTTTAGACTGCCAAGATGCATATGAATATATTTTAAATCATGAAGAAGAATATCATATTGATGGATCGCGTATCGCGATTGGTGGCGATTCAGCAGGTGGCTTTTTATCAGCAAGCCTGATTTTTAAACTGCACAAAGAAAATAAACCTTTACCAATTTTCGTTATGTTAATTTATCCAGTCTTAGATCAAAGAATGGAAACATTGTCCATGAAAGAGTTTACGGATACGCCGATATGGAACTCCAAATTAAATCAAAAGATGTGGAAATTTTTATTAGGCAATCAAAAGATAGTCTCTCCAAGTGAAGAGAAAGATGTTTCTTTCTTTCCTCCGACCTATTTAGAAACCGCAGATTACGATTGCTTACATGATGAAGGCGCTTTATTTGCCCAACGTTTAGAAGAAAATGGTATTTCAGTTATCTATCATGCTACCCAGGGTACTGTACATGGATACGATGCAATATATAAAAGTAAAATTGCTAAAGACTCCGTTCGTCTAAGGATTGAGACATTAAAAAAAGTTTTTAAAAATTCGTGAGCGTTTTTCTTTTAATATACCCCACATAGGTATATAATACGGACTGAGGTGATAATTATGAGTTGTCCTTTGTGTCAAAAGAAAACAGAACGTTCCGAAGAAGAAAAGAAAAAATTAACTGCGCGATTGAATCGCATTATCGGACAAATGAATGGCATTAAAAGAATGATTGAAGAAGATCGCTATTGCGATGAAATCTTAATTCAACTTTCGGCAGTGGATAAAGCTATCAAAAGCTTATCGAGTGTCATGTTAGAAGCCCATATGCATCGTTGTTTGATTGAGCAAATTCAAGACGGAGATTATGATGGAATTGATGAAATCATAGACTTATTCAAGAGGTTCCAATCATGAAAAAAGTTTTTAATGTAGAAGGAATGTCTTGTGCTGCTTGTCAAAGTCACGTACAAAAAGCCGTTTCTAGTTTAAATGGAATTACTTCTGTTAATGTTAGCTTATTAACTAATACAATGGAAGTGGAGTGGAATGAAGAAATATTATCGCAAGAAGAAATCGAAAAAGCGGTACATAAAGCAGGTTATAAAGCCTATATTCCAAAGGGAAATGATAGTAAAACCAAGAAAAAAGATAAAGCGTTAATCCGCTTAATTATTAGCTTTGTTTTTTTGTTATTACTCATGTATGTTTCTATGGGACATATGGTGGGACTTCCTTTACCACCATTTTTAGATGGAGAGGACCATGTTTTTGCTTTCGCTTTAGCGCAATTACTTTTAACGTTCCCTGCCGTGATTATTTATTTTCATTTCTTTATATCGGGTTATAAAAAGTTATTTAAAGGCGTTCCAAATATGGACACTTTAATTGCTTTAGGCGCTACTGCGTCTTTAGTTTATGGTATTTTTGCCTTAGTTAGAATTTATCAAGGCTATCAAAATGATGATATGGCTTTAGTGCATCAATACCACCATCAATTATATTTTGAATCCGCAGCGATGATTTTAACGCTCGTTAGTTTAGGAAAATATTTAGAAGGTCTTTCTAAAAAGAAAACGACCAAAGCAATTCAAAAAATGATGGATTTAGCGCCAAAAAAAGCGCGTATTCTTGTTAATCAAGAAGAAAAAGAAATTGCGGTAGAAGAAGTAAAATTAGAGGATATCGTCATTATTAAAAAAGGTGAATCTATTCCTGTTGATGGCGTTATTATAAGCGGAAGTGCTTCTATTGATGAATCCACCATGACGGGTGAAAGCTTACCCGTTTATAAAAAAGAAGGAGATTCTGTATTATCTTCTAGCATTATTAATGCGGGTTATATTCAAATTCGAGCAACGAAAGTGGGTGAAGATACTTCAATTCATACGATGATTCGTTTGGTTGAAGAAGCGAGTAATTCTAAAGCACCAATTTCTAAATTAGTCGATAAAATTTCAGGAATCTTTGTTCCGGTAATTATTTCATTATCTGTCCTTACCTTTATTATTTATCTTTTAATTAAAACGCCTTTTGAAGAAGCTTTCAATTATGCAATTTCTATGTTAGTTATTGCGTGTCCTTGTGCTTTAGGTTTAGCGACACCGGTCGCTATTATGGTAGGCACAGGAAAAGGTGCAGAACTCGGCCTTTTAGTAAAAAATGCGGAGATTTTAGAAAAAGCACATTCTATTTCTACGATTGTTTTAGATAAAACAGGTACGATTACCGAAGGTAAACCACAAGTGACCGACTGGTTAACCTTTCATAATGAAGATGAAAAAGACGCTATTTATTCTTTAGAGAAAAAATCCGAACACCCCTTAGCGTTAGCGTTAGTGTCTTTCTTAGAAAAAGAAGGTGCAAAAGAAAAAGTGGTAGAAGATTTTACCGCGGAAAATGGAAAAGGGTTAAGAGCTACAGTAGATGGACATTCTTACTTTATTGGTAATGAAAAAGATGTTACTTTTGAAGACAAAGAAATCTTAAAAGAAGGGGAACGCCTTTCTAAAGAAGGGAAAACCACCCTTTATATTACTAAAGACGGAAAAGTCGTTGGCTTAGTAGCGATTAAAGATCAAGTCAAAGAAAATGTAAAAGAAACGATAGCGACTTTACGTCATCGTGGAGTTCGTGTGGTGATGTTAACCGGCGACCATCTTTATACCGCTCAAGCCATTGCTAAAGAAGTGGGAATTGAAGATGTGCGTGCAGAAGTCTTGCCAACGGATAAAAAAGATGTAGTAGAAGAATTAAAAAAAGAAACCAAAGGACTTGTCGCTATGGTCGGTGATGGGGTAAATGACGCATTAGCCTTATCTTCCGCTGATTTAGGTATTGCTATCGGTGGTGGTAGTGATATCGCCTTAGAATCCAGTGATATCGTTCTTTTAAAGAAAGACTTATCGGGTTTAATTTCCATCATGGATTTAAGTAAAAGAGTGTTAAATACCATACGTGGTAATTTATTCTGGGCTTTTATTTATAACTGTATTGGTGTAGTTTTAGCGTCAGGTATTTTATATCCATCCTTAGGCATTCGCTTAAACCCAATGATTGGTTCATTAGCGATGAGTTGTTCTAGTTTATTTGTGGTATTAAATGCTTTAACCATTTATGGCTTTAAAGGAAATCAAAAGAAAAATATAGAAAGGAAAGAGGAAATGCAAATGATAGAAACCAAAGTTCAAGTCGAAGGCATGATGTGTGCCCACTGTAAAAAACATGTAGAAGATGCCGCTTTAAGCGTTGCGCATGTTTTAAAAGCAGATGCTTCTTTAGAAAATAAAGAATTAACGGTTTATTCAAATGAAGAAATCAATAAAGATGCACTAATTCAAAAGATTAAAGAAGCCGGATACGACGCTAAATAAAATAAGTTAGCATTCTCATTTATCTAAAAATGTGTTATGATGAGAATGCTTTTTTGGGGTATGGCCAAGCGGTAAGGCAGTAGGCTCTGAACCTTCTATGCTCTGGTTCGAATCCAGATACCCCAGCCATAAAAAAAACCAACTTCATGAGGAGTTGGCTTTTTTTGTGGAGTGGAATATGGATTATATATAAATTAAATTATTACTTAATTCTATGAGAAGAAATATATAGTAAAAAAAGATTAAAAAAAGATTAAAAAAAGACTTCCTTAGGAAGTCTCTTGTGTTGAATTTATGATTATTCGTGCATTTTTCCGCAAACATCATCAACGATGCTAACGGAACGACTTAATAATTCATAGCAGACATCGCCAGTGTTATCTTCGTTGATAACTGCATCTAAAGCAGCAGTGAATTCATTATCGCTATCTACATAGAAACGTAACCAACGATAGGCATAGCACATTGAGTTGCAGAATTCATAAGCATCTGGAAGTTGATCTGGTGTAATTTTTTCAATGGAGAAGACACGTAATGCGAAGGATTTGCCATCATCATCGAAAATAAATGTGAAGGTTAAACCATCAAAATTGTCACCTTTGTAACTAATATAGACGATTGGTTTTTCTTGATGTAAATCGTATTTAATTTTTTCAGCGTCTAATTTTTTTGCAAATGCTTCACGAGCTGAGAAGCCATCTTGTACACCTTTAAACTTAAAGCCTCCGGAAGAGGACCCACCACTTGGTTTTTTTCCAAACATAATTTAACACACTCCCTTTCATGTTTATATATGTTATATAACTTAAATATAATTCTTATAAAATATGTTGTCAAGAAAGAAATCGTTTCTTTCATGAAAAATGCTACAAAATGCGTCAAAAATTTTATAGTGTAAGTCAATAGGAAAAATAGTACAATTCTTATATTTTTGTGGATAAGTTTAAATTATATTGTATAATTGAAACAAAGGAGTGGTTGAAAATGGAAGAAAAGGCATTTTTTGATGAATTAGATTTGCTTTTGAAGGATATTCCTAGTAAAGATAAAGAAAAAATCATCTCCGCTTGGAAAGAAAAATGGGCTTCCATACAAAGTGAAAAAGAAGCGGAATCATTTTTAACTCCTCAAGAAATTGCGCAACAATATTTTGCTCTTCGCAATGAAGAAGTTGGAAAACCGACAACTTGTGAGTTTCATCAATCATTACAAGTAGATGAAACAACCACAGGTGATAATGAAAAAGATAATTCAGAAACAACTCAATCTTTAGAGCAGAACAATAATATAGTTCAAGAAGTTAAACAAGAAGATAAACAAGACGTTGAAGAAAAAAAGTCTAAAAAAAGAAATCCTTTTATCTTGATTTTAACTATGCCACTTTGGATATTGTTTTTAGGTCTCTTCTTATTGGTTGCTCTTTTATTTACAGTCGGATATGGAGCATTCTTTTTGGGCGTGATTACTGCATTACTGTATGCTTTATTTGTCTTAGTATGCGCGGCTTTTCAAGGGATTAACGCACAACTCTTTGCAGCTTTATTTCAAGGTGGAATTGCGATTCTTTTAGCCGTAGTGACAATTTTAAGTGTGGCAGGAGTGAATGCTTTTATTAAAGTTTTATGGAAAGGCTTTAAAAAAGCAATACATTTTGTATTTGTAGGGGGAAAAAGCAAATGAAGAAAAGATGGATAACTTGCATTGTTTTTTTATCTCTAGGAACCGTTTTAGCTTTAGCGGGCGCAATTGGAATGAAGTTTGATTTCTCTTATTATAAAAGAGGAGAACTTCAAACTTTTGATGCTCAATTATCTAAGGAAGAATATCAAGACAAAGTACAGTCCTTAAAAATTATTAATTATTATGGTGAATTAAATCTTTCAACTAGCGATAGTGCTAGCAGTTTAAGCTTATCTTATACCGCTTATGAAGAAAATGATGTAAAATTTACAATATCTTCTAATGGCTTATTAAGTATATCTAAAGGTAGGTTACTCTCTATGCCTAATCCTTGGTATAATCCTTTTGGTTATTTTGAAAAAAAAGGTACTTTAGATATCGTTATCCCAACTTCTTGGACCATAACAGATTTAAGCCTTGATATTAGAAAAGGTACCATAACTGCTCAAAATCTTACGATAGATAATCAAAAAATAGAACTCTATAGTGGAAAAGTACAAATGGATACTTTAAAAGGTAATCGGCTAGAAATTAAAACCTATGCAGGTACAGTATCCATTCAAAATGCTACTTTTGACGAATTAACTAAAATCAAGCAATCTTCAGGAAAAGTAACGATGAATCAATTGTTTACTAAAAAGCTTTCTTTCCAAGCCTCATTAAGCCAATTGAATGTTTCTTTAGCATCAGCAAAAGAAGAATACGCTATACAGGTTAAAAAGAATTTCTTAAGTTCTATTAATGTTAAGAATACTGAAGTGAATCAAGAGCTTTATCAAATAGAAGGAAAAATGAATTTAAGCTCTGCCAAAATTACATTTTTAAATGAGGTAAAATAGTTTTTGTTAATTTCATTCGTTATGCACATACTACTATTGGGTGATAATAATGAATGATGCAAAAGCTATGCAAAAGTTTCTTTCTTCGGTTCATATGGGAAGTGCAGTTATGCGCGTTTTAGAAAAAAATGCCAAAGATATTGCTTCTAAAAAAATATTTGTAGATATTCTTCACGTTTTTAAAAACCATGAAGAGAATCTTCAGTCCGTCATGCAAGATTTATCAGTAGATTATAATGTTCGCTTAACTTGTGGTGGAAAAATGGCGATTTGGATGACCAAAATGAAAGCGAGAACAAAAGATGATTTCCATATTATTCTTTTAGGAATTGACGCGATGGAAATGGGGATTGAAGGCGCTTTAACCTTCTTATATGATCATGCCAACATGAATACGAATTTCCTACATGCCGCTACAGAGGTATTGGAAGACTATGATAATTTACTTACACGTCTTAAAATGCATGCCCATGATTATTTAAAAATTGAAACGTATCAAGAGCATCGTATGAATACAAATCATTTTTAAAAGAAAATATAGAAGAGGAAAAAGTAGGAGAAAAATCTCCTATTTTTTTCAATTATTATTAATTTATTCCAACTTATTGTTTACAATAAAAAAAGAAATAAAAAATTTTTCCAACAAAAATGAGTTTTTATTTGTTACTTAGGTGAGAGGTAAATTTATGGTTGAGTCAAAGGAATTATTAAAAAACTTGCAAGAATTTCAAAAAGGGAATAAAGAAGCATTTCATGAAGTGTATGTAAATACCGATCGAATTCTTTATCAAACCATTTACCTTTTAGTTCATTCAAAAGAAGTAGCGGAAGATTTGATGCAAGAGACTTATATTCGTGTTTTGGAACATGATTGGTTAAAAGATAAAAGAGGAAATGTTTTAGCGTATTTTATTACCATTGCTAAAAACTTAGCCTTTAATTATTTGAAAAAGCACCAACGCGAAGAAATGATATCAGGTGAAGATGAATCCTATTATTTCCATTCTCACGATAAAAAAGAAGAAACGCCGTTATTAGATATGATGTCCGTTACTTTAAAAAAGGATGAAATGTTAATTGTTTATCTTTATGTTGTTGAAGAATGGACACATAAAGAAATTGCTAAATTATTACATCGACCACTAGGTACAATTACGTATAAATACCAAGTGGCGCTTAAAAAACTAAAAGAAAAGGTGGGTAACGAAAATGAATAACAAACAATTGAAAGTCGAAATGGAAAAAGAATTAGATACTTTAGAGACTCCTAATGTTTCTTCATCCGTGATGATTGAATATGATGAAAGAGTCTATGCAAGAAAAAATCAAGCCAAAAAACATGGATTGTTTTTAAAATTTGGATGTGCATTTGCATCTCTTGTTCTCGTTGGAGGTACAATTTATGCGATAAGTCATAATGGTTCTTCCAATCCTGGAACTACCCCTGTTTTAACTTCCAACAAAGAAGTCTTTGCGTTTGAATCTTTCTCATCGCTAACCTTTGTGTCAAATCAACAAATCACTCGTCAAATGATGAGAAGAAAAAACGCTGACATGACGTTAGATATGCAAAATCAAATTCGTCAAGAAGTTTCTAAAATTTTACCATTATTAGAAAGCACGCTTTTAGTAGAAGATGGTATTAAAATTGAAACAGATGAAAATAAAAAAGAAGGTTATGCATATTGTGATAAAGTTACAATTACTTTAGAAAATCAAGAAGAAATCTACTATCTTTATTACAATAAGACCGAGGAAACCGAAGTCGATGAAAGCGAGAAAGAAGTCAAAACCTTCTATGAAGGTGAAATGGTTTTTGATACCGAAACTTATCGCTTTGAGATGAAAGGCGAAATTGAAGAAGAGGATAATGAAGTTGAAAAAGAAAGTACCTTTACTTTATATACGGGTGTAGGAAAAGAAAGTGCGATTATCACAAGTAGGGAAATTGAAAATGGTGAAGAAGAATTCAGTTATAAAGTCAAAGAAAATGGCGAAGATGTATTTGAAGTTTCTATTGAAATAGAAGAGAAAAAAGGCAAAATTGAAACCAAAGTCGAGTATGAAAATGAAGCCAAAGATATTGAATATGAATATGTCTTCTCTAAAGAGCAAGATGAAATTGGCGAATATTATTTGTTAAAAGGAATGACAAAAGAAGAAACGAATCATTCCATTCGCATTCGTAAAACAACAAATGGAAACTACGAAATGACTTTCTATGACGAAAAAAATGAGTCACCTTTAACGGAATAATTTCTAAAAACAGGCATATAAATATTTACGTTAGAGATATTGACAAATGAGAGGGTTTTCTTTATGATACTCATTGAAGTCAATAGACTCGTGAGGGAGTAATTAGCGTATTTTCCATACGCGGCGAAGTCAACACACGGCACATTTGTCTGGCTAGCCTTAATAAGTGAGACTCATGTAAAGCATTCGCTATACATGTGTAAACTAGAAATTCTACTCAGGTATAACGAATACCTGAGTTTTTTTATGACTCGACGGGAGGAAAACATGAAAGAGTACTTAAAAAATGTTGAAGAAGTTATTCAAGAGCAAGAGACTTCAAGAGACCTTGGTCTTTCAATAAAAGAAGTAGAAAAGCGCCAAGTTACATTTGGAAAAAACAAACTAAAAGAAGGAAAAAAGACACCCTTAATCCTTAGATTCTTAGGTGAATTAAAAGATCCAATGGTGTTAGTCTTAATTGCGGCGGCGATTGTTTCGTTAATTACTTCGATTATTAGTCACGAATCACCAGCGGATGTCATCATTATTATGGTGGTCGTCTTAGTGAACGCAATTCTTGGTGTCTATCAAGAAAGTAAAGCGGAAAAAGCCATTGAAGCTTTACAAGAAATGTCGAAAGCGACAACAAGAGTTATTCGTGATGGCCACGTATTAATTACAAATTCCGAAGATATTGTTCCCGGTGATGTGATTTTATTAGAAGCTGGAGATGCCGTTCCAAGTGATGCACGAATTATTGAATGCGCAAGTTTAAAAGTGGAAGAAGCCGCTTTAACGGGTGAATCAGTACCAGTATTAAAACAAGAAGAAAAAATTGAAATTGAAAACGACAAAGAACCTTTATTAGGTGATCGTAAAAATATGCTTTATATGGGCAGCAATATTGTTTATGGACGAGCTAAAGCAGTAGTCATCTCTACTGGTATGGATACAGAAATGGGAAAAATTGCTGATGCCTTATCTAAAGCCAAAGACGGAGAAACACCTTTACAAAAGAAACTCAACCAATTAAGTAAAATTCTAACGATTTTAGTGTTAATTATCTGCGTTGTAATCTTTGTGGTTGATTTATTACGAAATGGTTTAAATGGTGGGATTACGGGTGAGACCATTTTAAATACATTCATGATTGCTATTTCTTTAGCAGTGGCGGCAATTCCTGAAGGTTTAGCAGCGGTCGTTACCATTGTTTTATCGATTGGTGTAACGAAAATGTCAAGAAGAAACGCCACGATTCGTAAGTTAACGGCTGTAGAAACTTTAGGTTGTACCCAAGTGATTTGTTCGGATAAAACGGGGACTTTAACCCAAAATAAAATGACAGTGGTTGAACATCATGGTGAAGATGAGAAACTTTTAGCCGAAGCAATGTCTTTATGTTCGGATGCCGAACTTGAAGAAGGTGGCGCAGTGGGTGAACCAACGGAGTGTGCTTTAGTCAACTATGCTTTTACTTTAGGTTTAAATAAAAATGATGAAAAAGAAAAATATAAACGTATGGGTGAAGCACCTTTTGATTCCATGCGTAAAATGATGTCTACTGTACATCGTTTTGAAGATGGTTATGTGCAATTCACAAAGGGGGCACCCGATGAAGTATTAAAATTATGTACCTCTTATTGGGACGGAAAAGAAATCGTTCCTTTAGATGAAGAAAAAAGAAATGAAATTTTAAATAGAAATAAAGAGATGGCCTCCAAAGCTTTGCGGGTTCTTTGCGCCGCGATGCGTAAAGTTGATACTTTACCAACATCTTTTGAAGCGAAGGACCTTGAACATGATTTATGTTACATAGGGTTAACAGGTATGATTGATCCTATCCGTCCTGAAGTTAAAGCCGCTATCCAAGAATGTAAAGAAGCAGGCATTCGGGTAGTAATGATTACCGGTGATCACCGGGATACCGCAGTTGCTATTGCTACTCAATTAGGCATTTTAACTAATGAAAAGCAAGCCATTACCGGCGCTGAATTAAATGATATGAGCGATGAAGAATTAACCCTTCATATTCAAGAATATAGTGTCTATGCACGTGTGCAACCAGAACACAAAGTAAGAATCGTTCAAGCTTGGCAAAAGGTAGGAAAAATTACCGCGATGACAGGCGATGGTGTTAACGACGCTCCATCGATTAAAAATGCTGATATTGGTATTGGTATGGGAATTACCGGAACCGACGTTACCAAAAATGTAGCGGATATGGTTTTAGCGGATGATAACTTTGCCACCATTGTTTCAGCAGTAGAAGAGGGTAGAAGAGTTTATGATAATATTCGTAAAGCGATTCAGTTTCTTCTTTCTAGTAACTTAGCAGAAGTTTTATCTATTTTTGTAGCCTCTATGTTAGGATTTACTGTTTTAAAAGCACCACATTTATTATGGATTAACTTAATTACCGACTGTTTCCCTGCGATAGGTTTAGGAATGGAAGATAGCGAACCTGATAGCATGAAACGAAATCCTCGTGATTCGAAAGAAGGTATCTTTGCTGGTCAAATGGGCACGGATGTACTGATTCAAGGAGTCTTAATTACCCTTTTAACTTTAGCGGCTTACTTTATTGGTCACGTGATTGAAGGTGGAAGTTGGAGTGATCTCAATAGCGCAGATGGTATTACCATGGCTTTCTTAACGCTTTCTTTAGTAGAAATTTTCCATTCCTTCAATATGCGTTCTAGAAGAAAATCCGTATTTACTTTAAAACATCAAAATAAATTCCTTTGGCTCTCTATGATTGGTGCTTTAGTCCTTACCACGTTGGTGATTTATGTGCCGTTCTTACGCGATGCCTTTGGCTTTGAATACATCGATTTAGGAGAATATGCAATTGCTTTAGGTTTAGCGATTTCCATTATTCCGATTATGGAATTCATTAAATGGATTCAAAGATGTATGGAAAAGAAAAAAACTAACAAAAAATAATAGAAAAATTAAGCTATGTACCTATCAAAGTGCATAGCTTTTTTTAACATAGAAAACTTTGTTTTCTTGTTAAAGATATGTTATTCTTTAAGCATGAGTTAGGAGATAGGTGTTATGAAACCAACATTACATATTTTTGGATTAGCGATTGATTCTTACACGCTTATGATGGTTTTAGGCGCACTTTGGTCATTCGTTTTAGTTCTTCTTATAAATCACAAGAAAAAAGAATTTCAACTTCCTAAGAAAGACATCGTTTTCTTATGTTGCTTTGTTTTGTTTGGTGCCTCCTTTGGCGCTAGATTTTTGTTCTTTATTACCATGATTCCTACCTTTCATAGTGTCAAAGAAGCACTTCGCTGCTTATTTGTGGATGGTGGCTTAGTTTTCTATGGTGGGGCGATTGGGGGAATTCTTATGGGAGTTCTTTACGTCAAGCTTTATGGTTTAGATTTGCGTAAATATATGGAATTAATTTTACCAGTTTTACCTTTTGGACACGCTTTAGGAAGAATTGGTTGTTTTCTATCAGGATGTTGCTATGGAAAACTTGTGGATGCCCAACATGGTTTCCACTTTGCTTCATTAAATGAAGGAGAATATGCTTTACCTGTTCAACTATATGAAGCTTGTTTCTTATTCCTTTTAAGCGCTTGTTTGATTATTTGTACTTTCTTATTAAAAAAGAAAAAACCTTATTTAATGAGTGGATTATATTTCTTTTGTTATGGAATTTGGCGTTTCATTATTGAATTCTTTAGAGGCGATGAAATTCGTGGCGTTTATCTTCTTTCAACTTCGCAATGGATTTCCATCGTAATTATCGCTATTGGCGCTTATTTTCTCTTCTTTCATCCTGAAAAAAGTCCATTTTTCCAACAACAAAATCCTTGGATCAAGAAGAAAGAAGTGGAGGAATAAACGATGCATTTTGTACGAAAAGAAAAAAGAAGTGATATAAAAGAAGTTAGTCTTATCCTTCGCGCGTGTTCTTTAAAAGAACAAAAAGCGTATGAATATCAAATGAGTCATCTTCGCACCACCAAAGATTTTATGAAAAATTTAACTTTTGTTGTGGAAAGTAATGGAAAAATTACGGGTTTTATTACTTTAGTTAAAGCTAAAATTATGGGTGAAAATCATGAAGAAATGGAAACTTTAATGATGATGGGACCTTTTGTGGATGAAAATTATGCTCATCAGGGTATAGAAGAACTATTGGTAAAAACCGTGATTGCGGAAGCAAAATATTTAGCTTATCATCATATTTTTGCTTTGGATGAAAGGATGAAGTGGAGCGATTATGGCTTTACTTCTTTAGACTTAACAAAAACAACTATTCAAAACCCATCTTTTCTTAATGGTTTTGTTTTCATTTTGAAAGATAGTTATCAAAATGAAATCATAGGACAACTACAGTTATCTCCTTATTTTGATGCGGTAAGTGAAGAAGAAGTTCAACAATATCAAGCGATACAAGAACAGACACAAAAGAAAAATATCAGTAGTCAAAAGAAAGTGACGGTAGGCGCATTTATCTGCTCCATGTTATTCACTTTAGCAGCCGTTATTTTATTTGTCCTCCGTCAAAAAGAAATCATTTCTCAGGCGGCGGGATTGGGAAGTATTGTCATTGCCATTGGTGGCTGTCTTGGTAGTATTGGGGTATCCTATGTAGTGACCAACCGAAAAACAATGGGTTGGTTTGCCATTTTTTTATCTTTGGTTGTCATCGTATTAGGCATTATTAGCATTTTTAATTGATCTTCCTAAAGAAAAATGGTAAATATTTCTTTTAAAATTTCAACACCTATGCAATAATATAGGCGAAAAGTCTTTTTTTGTCGTATTTTTTTTGATGCAAAAGAATAGATGTTCTCGAAAAAATGAGATTAGAATAAGTTTTCATAGATGAATTTGTAGTTTTAAAAGAGAAAGTAGGTGCGTAGTATATGTTTCATATATTGTGGGAGTGGCCCGCGAAATTTCAAGACATTCAACAGCAATTTCAAAATCCATTCTTTTTAGTTGATTACATTTTAGCTTTAATTGCCATGGCATTAGTGTTAGCTTTTGTATATCGCTACATAAAAGCCAAAGGCTTCCGTGTTGTTTTTACCATCTTATGTGCACTATTAGTTTTAAATTTAACCTTTAATTTGCCATTAGGAACGATTGTGATTTGTATGATTATTGTTTCCTTCGTGGTCGCCACAATCATCTTAACAGGAAATGAGATTCGAAGTGTTTTACGAGATGAATTTCATTTTAGTGGAATCTTTAGTACGAAAAAGAATAAAGTAGAAAAAATTAGCAGTATTCAACTCGTTGATGAATTAACCACCGCTATCTTAGCGATGTCTCATGAAAAATGTGGCGCCCTTATTACCATTGAAAAAGAGGACCGTATTACCACCGATCATTTCTCTAGATGGTCCGATATCGATGCGGAACCGAAAAACGAGTTATTACGCACAATTTTCTATAAAGGCACCCCACTTCATGATGGCGCTACCATCATTCGTGAAGGTCGTATCATTCGTGCAGGTGTCATTTTTGACTCCGTATCTGTTTCTAATAAAGCCATGCCAGGTTCATTAGGCTCTCGTCACCGGGCGGCCTTAGGTATTACCGAAACTTATGATTGTATTTCCATTACCGTTTCTGAAGAAACAGGTTCCATTCATATTTACCAAAATGGTAAAATTGAAAAATGTTATGCAAGCAATTTTAAAGAAAAATTAATTGAATTCTTAAATCCAAATATGAATGAAGAATAGAAAGTTCACGTTGTTGAACTTTTTTCTTTTTATGGCTCCGTTATGTTTTTTTTCTTTATCTCATATAGTGATTTAAGGAGAAAAAACAATGGAAGGAATTATCATTCATCAAAAACAAGAAAATTATCCTTATATTCTTTTTTTACATGGGTGGGGATTAGATGCTTCTTATTTAGAAGACTTAGCCAAAGATCACCAACTTTTTGCCAATAGTGTATTACTTGATCTTCCTGGTTTTGGCAAAAAAGCCCCCTTAGAAAAAGCCTATGATATTGAAGATTATTTAGCTTATATTCATCGCGTATTAAAAGAAAATCATATTCAAATTTCATTAATTGTAGGGCACTCCTTTGGTGGAAAGTTAGCAATGTATTATGCTTCTAGAATCGAACCAGTCCCTCTTATTTTATTAGCGCCTTCTATTCTTCCTAAAAAACGTCATAAAAAATGGTGGAACTTATTATTTAAAAAGCCATCTAAACCCAGTAGAGATTATTTAAATGCGGAAGGATATCTTCGCTCTACTTTAGTAAGAATGGTGCATCGATATCCTGTTTTTGAAATGCAACATTTTGAAAAACCGGTTGTGCTTTTTATTGGAAGTGAAGATGAAGAAGTTACCATTCAACAAATGGAAGAAGCACACCACTATTTGAGGAATAGTGAATTATGGATAGAAAAAGGAAATCATTTTGCTTATCAACGATATAAAAGTGAAATCATTAAAAAAATAAAAGAGGTGCTAGCAAAATGAAAATCATCATTTTTTTGTTATCCCTTTTTCTTTTTTCACTATTTTTTCTTCGTCATGAAGCACTTTTGATTTCTCAATATTATAGTAAAAAACGCTATCTTATGACCTTATTTCAAGAAGATAAAAAAAGAATGACAAAATCTTTTTATCTTTTCTTTTTTCCTCTTCTTTTCTTTTTATTATTCTTTTTAAAGATTGAATATGTGACTATTTTATTTTTATGCGCATGGTTGATTGATTACTTATTTTCTCCTTCTTTTATGCCACTAAAAAAGACGAGAAGAAGCTTAACACTTTTCTTTTTTTCTTTTATTTTATGGGGGACAATTATTTATTTTTCTTCATATATCCTTCGACTTATTTTCGCTAGTATGCTTCCTTTTATGGCTTCATTTTGCTTGTTAATCAGTTCCACATTACTTCAACCTTATGAAAAAGAAATTCAAAAATATTATATTAAAAAAGCAAAAAGAAAAATGAAAAACAATCCCCATCTTATAACGATTGCTATTACAGGAAGTTATGGAAAGAGTTCTTTTAAATACTTTCTTTATCAATTTTTAAAAATGAAATATCAAGTCATCATGACACCGAAATCGATTAACACACCAATGGGAATTACGAAATTCATCAATGAAAATTTAGATGAACATACCGAAATTATGATTTTAGAATTTGGGGTAGATGAAAAAAAGGGAATGGACCGTTTGCTTTCCATTGTGGTTCCTGATATTGGCATTTTAACGGCGATAGGAAAGATGCATATGAAAACTTTTCATTCGTTAGAAAATATCTATCTAGAAAAAAGAAAATTACTTTTTAAAGCCAAAAAAGGTTATTTTTCTATGGATTCTTCTTATTTGAAAGCGAAGGAAAAAGATTTAACTACGATGGAAGGGTATAGTTATCAAGATATTTTTTCCTATGTAAATCGACATGAGAATGGATTAGAAGTGGAGTATATGAAAGAAAGAATGATTATCCCATTATACGGAATGTTTCAACTTTCTAACATTAGTGGTGCCATTCAAGTTGCCACGGATTTGGGCGTATCAAAAAAAGAAATTCGACAAATTCTTCCTTCTTTAGAAGGAGTAGAACATCGTTTTAAAAAACGAAAAGAAGGGCATATGACGATTTTTGATGATGCTTATAACGGAAATGAAGAAGGCATTTTAGAAGCGATACAAACGGTGATGCTCCAAAAAGGAAAGAAAGCTATTATCACGCCTGGCGTGATTGAATTAGGTAAAGATTATGAAAAAGTGAATCAAAATATAGGACGTCATCTTATTCATTTTGATCGAGTTTATATTGTTTCTAAAGAAAACAAACATCCGCTTTATGATGGTTATATGGAAAATAATGGAGAAAAAGAGCGTATTGAGTTTGTGTCTTGTTTTTTAGAAGGTTATCAAAAATGTAAGGAAGAAAAAATCGATGTTTTATTGATTGCAAATGATACCTTTTCTACCTTTTTAAAGTAGAGTATACTACATTTGAAGGTGATCATAATGGAGAAAGATTATTTACAAATTTTAATGAAAATTCATAGCATTGCGAAAATAGGTTTGATTTTTTCTAAAGATCCTTATGCTTTAGAAAATTATGAAGAAATACAAAATATAACGAAAGACGCAATCGAAAATTTTCTTGATGTAAAAATTGAAAGACCTTCTTATTTTGAAAGAAATATTTATCCGACCCCTAATTTATCGGTACGGACTTTTATATTTAATGAAAAACATGAACTTTTAATGGTAAAAGAAGCCGATTCTGGCTTATGGTCTTTACCAGGCGGCTGGTTAGATTTATATGATTCTCCTAAAACCGGGGCTAAAAAAGAATGTTTACAAGAAGCAGGAGCGGAAGTAGATATCACTCGTTTAGTGGGAATTATGGATTTATCACCCTATTCTAGTTCTAAAATGAGCGAATACGTCATTGTATTTGAAGGAAAGGTCGTTCGTTTTCTTCCTGAGCATTGTCATGAAACAACGGATGTACAATTTTTTCCTTTAGACCAAATACCGCCTTTATCAAGAAAAATGTATCAACATACCATGGAACGTTTTTTGAAGGCTATTGAGGAGAAACAAACGATCTTCGATTAAAGGAGATCATTCATGAAAAGAATAGCGATTGTTTATGGTGGCGATAGTGTGGAGCATGACATATCCATCGTCACCGCTTTTTTGGTCATGGAAGAATGTAAGAAAAAGCATCTTCCTTTTCTTCCTATTTATATTTCTAGAAAAGGCGAATTATTTACGGGAAAAAGTTTGTTAAAAAAAGAAAAATATGAATATTTAAAAGGCTTTAAAAAAGGATTTTTCATTAAAAAAAGAAAAAAGAATTATTTTGTGCAAGGATTTCATCATTTTGAAATTCAGGCCGCTATTCTATGCGTTCATGGTTTTGGTGCTGAAGATGGAACGGTGGGTGGATTTTTAGATACGTTACAAATCCCAGTGAGTTATGGTGGGGTTGAAAATGCCGCCATTTTACAAGATAAATATTTAACAAAAGAGCTTCTTTTTAAAGAAGGAATTCCGGTAGTGGAAGGAAGAAAAATCACCAAAAAAGAATATTTCTCTGATGATTTTTCTTTATCGAGTTTTTTAGCAGATTTTTCTTTTCCTCTCATTTTAAAGCCCGTACATTTAGGTTCTTCTATTGGCGTTCATAAATGTGAAAATTTAGAAGATGTAGAACGTTTCATCATTCCATTATTCCATTTAGAAGAGGAAGTCATGATAGAAAAAGTTATATCACATCTAAAAGAATTTAATATTGCCATTTTAGGAGACGAAAGAAAAATATGGGTTTCCGAAATTGAAGAAGTGAATGCTCAAGATGAAGTATTATCTTTTGAAAATAAATATGAAGAATTTAGCGGAATGACTTATCGAAAGATTCCCGCGAATATTTCTTCTTCCTTAAAGGAAGAAATTGAAAAATATGCTAAAAAAGTCTTTGAATTTTTACATTGTTTAGGGGTAGTGCGTTTTGATTTTCTTTATAATGCCAAGTCAAAAAAACTCTATCTCAATGAAATTAATTCCATTCCCGGCTCTTTAGCTTATTATCTTTTTGAATCCAAAGGAATGTCTTTTTATGAGTTAATTACTCGTTTAATCGATATAGCGGAATATCGAAAAGAAAAAAATAAAAATCGAGTTCACATTTATCAAGGAAGTCATTTAACGCAAATCATGCATAAAAAATAGAAAACTCCTATAAAAAAGAAAGAAAAATATGGTACACTAATAAAAAGAGAGTATATCTCATGTTTTCATGTTAACCATATTGTTGTTAGAAGGAGGAAATAAAATGGCAACACCACATATTGCAGCAAAACCAGGCGATTTCGCTAAAGTCGTATTAATGCCCGGAGATCCACTCCGCGCGAAATTCATTGCCGAGAATTTCTTAGAAAATGCTCGTTTAGTGACAAGTGTCCGTAATGTTTTAGGTTATACAGGTACGTATCACGGAAAAGAAGTATCCGTCATGGCATCCGGTATGGGCATGCCTTCCATTGGTATTTATAGTCACGAACTTTATACCCATTATGGCGTTGAAACCATTATTCGTATTGGCTCTTGTGGCTCTTATAAAGAAGATATCAATTTATTTGATGTTATTGTTTGTATGGGGGCTTGTACCGATAGTAATTGGGCTTCGCAATTCCAACTCAATGGCACTTATAGTGCAATTGCGGATTTTGATTTAGTTCGTAGAGCGTATGAAATCGCAAATGAAAAGAAAACCCCAGTCCATGTGGGAAATATTTTTTCCGCTGATGTTTTCTATGATGAAGATCCGAATACTTGGAAAAAATGGGCCGCTGTTGGTTGCTTAGGCGTAGAAATGGAGTCTTATGCTTTATACGCTACCGCCGCCCGTTTAAATAAAAAAGCGTTATGTTTATTAACAGTTTCTGATCATTTTTTAAGAGAAGAAAAGGCAACCGCCGAAGAAAGACAAACAGGTTTTAAAGCGATGATGGAAATCGCATTAGAACTTGCTTAATTTATAATATGGTTCGAATTCTAACGATTATAGGATTCGTCCTTGTTTTTCTTCTTGCTATTTTTCTCTTTTGTTTACCGATGATCAAAAAATATATTTTCCATCATCGTTTTCGTAACTACATGGGAAAAAAGGTTTATCGCTTAGCCCGTGATTTCGATTATTGTTTATTGCAAAACGTTACCATTGAGATAGGAAAAGACCAAACGATACGTTTTGACCATATCCTTTTTGGTAATAAGTATATTTATTGTATTACGGATAAATTATGGGATGGCGCTGTTTTAGGTAGTGCAAGAGATGCCACATGGATTTATTATTATCCTAAATCCGATAAAAGACAAAGCATTAAAAACCCCATCCGTGTCAATCAAACGCGTTTAGAAAAATTAGCGTTAAGAACGGGGATTGATGCTAATATGATGATTAACATTGTAGTAGTAAACGATGATTGTATGTATTCTTGTGTGGGTTTACGCTCCGACACAAGCTATATCGTTTCTTCCTCAAAATTTGCTAAATTGATTCAAGATTTAGAAAGTCGCGAATTACCACCTTTTGAAGAAAAGGCGATCGAAAAAGTTGTAGAAGAAATTAATCAACTCAATATTTCATAAAAAAAGATACCACATCGGCGTGATATCTTTTTTTCTTTCTATTCGTGATGGTAAGAACTACTATAAACCATTTCATCATCATGTCTTTTATAATCAAGAGGAATGAAGAATAAAAGAATGTTGATAATAGCGGCAATGGCGACGATGACATAAACAATCGTTGTCATAACGGAATTTGTGCCGAATATAGCAGTAACTAAGTTAAAATTGAATAGGCCAACAAGACCCCAGTTTAAGGCGCCAATTAAAGTAAAAACAAGCGCTATTTTTTGTATGATATTCATAGAACGAACCTCCTTTGTTTGTTCACTTGTAGTATGTTCAAAAAAAATCAAATTTATGCATACATATTTTTTTACTCACTATCATACATTGCAAGTGAGGTGAGTGTATGTTAAAAAAGGTAATTGTTGGTATTTTAATTGTCGCAGTCATTGCGCTTGCAGGATGGAAAATTTTCTTTACCAAAGACGATGTTTCTAAGTCTTTAGAAAACCGAAGTGAAAACTTAACCGCATATCATATGGAGGCCACCATGGATATGAATGCGGGAGATGATGTCCGTAATTATTATGTGACTACGGATTACCAAAAAAAGGATAATCAAGATTATTTCCGCGTAAGTTTACTCAACAAAAGTGTGAACCAAGAGCAAATTTTATTAAGAAATGATAAAGGTGTCTTTATGTTAACGCCAACTTTAAATCAAGTGTATCAATTTAAAGGAGAATGGCCATTAAATAGTCCAAAACCCTATTTATATCATTCCATGTTAGATGGCTTTAAAGAAAAACATGATTTAAAGAAAATGGATGATGGCTATTTATTGAGCTTTAAACCAAACTATGAAAACGCTCCAAATTGGGAAAAAGAAGAAGTAAAATTAAGTAAAGATTTAAAACCACTTTGGGTGAATATTTATGATGCATCAAATCAAGCAGAAGTGAAAATTGCGTTTAGTAAAGTGGACTTTGAACCAACCTTTGAAGAAAACTATTTTGATGTAGATAAAAATATGGAAGAAGCTCGTAAAAATCTTTCTTCTTCCACGATGGCCACTCAAGATGATTTACCATTATATCCCGCAGGAGCGGATGTGTCCTGTGTACTAAAAGAAGAAACAGAGACGATGGTGAATGGCGAAACAACGCATATTTTAACGTATGAAGGAACCAAATCATTTACCGTGATTCAAAGCATTATGAAACCAAATGAAGAAATGCGAATTGATGAAATTAAAGGCACAATGGTTGATGTATTAGGTACGATTGGATATATGAACGGAAAATATTTATCCTATGCTTATAATGGTGTTTCTTATCAAATCTATTCTAGTTCTTTATCGGTAGCGGAAATGGTGGAAATCGCTGCGGGTATGGAAGTTGTAACAATGAAATAAAGTTTTCTTAGATTCATTAATTGGCGTAAAGGGTTATCCTTTACGTCTTTTTTTTCTATAAAAAGAGTTACATAAAGAGGATTTGCTGTTCCTGCTGATTTATTTTTACATTTAATTTGGTTTTTTTTCTAGAATAGTATAGAATACTAAATAGAAGGTGAGTGGCATGGAAACGAATGAAATTAAAAATTCAATATTTGACATATTCCATAAATATAGGGGATATTTTTTAGCTACTGGATTTTCGTTAGTCATGTCCATTGTTTTTGCCTTTGTTTTAAACATTTTTGTTCCTTTAACGATTGTTATTTTATTCGCAATTTTAATTATTCCTATCCTTTCTTTAATGATTATTAACCTTTCTCAAGCAAGAGCAGGCAAACCTTTATCATTAAAAGATTTCTATAAAGGATATAAGTTAACTTTACTTCCTGGACTTCATGGTTCATTCCGTGTAATCCGGGCCACCTTATATTCGATTTTAATTTATATTGGCACATTTTTAATCGTTTATTTAGTAACATCCATATTTACGAATGTAGTCGATCAAGAATTTATTCAAAGCTTGCAACAAGCAACTTCTATTGAAAATCAATATAAAATGATTATGGATTATTATGAAACGCCAGCGGCTCAACCCTATCTTCAAATGTATTCTATATTTAGTTTAGTTTCCTTTGGAGTGGGTGAATTCTTCTTCATTCATTTTACTTTAAAGTCTGTACCGATTTTCTATTTGCAATCCAATATGGCATGCTCGAAAAAAGATGCGATTTTCTTATTTAATCAAGTTTATCCCAAAACAAAAAAGACTTCTCGTCAATTGATTGGTAAAGTTTGTGGTTTCTATTATTTATTATTTCCTTTGGGTTATTTTTTAGGAGTTGCATTGGGATACTTTGTATTAGGAAACATTTTATATGGTTTCCTATTTGGCCTATTTTTCTCGTTATTGTTCTCAATGCCGATGCTTCCTTTATATCTCATCTGTCAGGATTATCTATTTGTTCTTTATATGCCTTTGTATAAAATGTTTGCCAAACCTTTATATGAAGCCGCTTTAAAGAATTTAGATCAAGATGAAAGAGTAAGTGAAGAGCAAAAAACAGTAATTCGTCAATTCTATGAAACACAATTAAAAGAAATTGAAGAATTAGAAAAAGTACAAATCATTACGCAACAAGAACCGGAAGAGATTGCTAAATTAAAACAAAAAGAAAAAGAAGACGAAGAAAAGAAAAATAATGATAAATAAAAAAGACCTGGCTTTGAAGCCAAGTCTTTTTGTTTTAGTCTTTAAACATGCTGATTAGTTCATCCGCACTATATATCTCAGCGCCATAAACATCTTTTAAATATTTAAGTCCAGAGACATAATCTTCTTCCGTGAATGAGTTCGTAGCGTCTTTGCATACGATAACATTATAGCCTAAGCAGTACGCGTCGGCGGAAGTGTGGCGAACGCACATATGGGTATGTAAGCCAGTCATAATGACACTTTCAATACCTAATTCTTTTAAAAGTAAATCTAAATCAGTATGGAAAAAGCCACTATATCTTCTTTTAGGAACTACATAATCTTTTTCAGAAAGATGTAATTCAGGAATGACTTCTGCCCCTTTGGTACCTTGAATAGCGTGATCACCCCATAATTTTAATTCGTGATCAACGCCGCGGATATGGGCGTCATTACAGAAGATAACGGGAATGCCGTTTTTTCTTGCTTCGTCTAAAAGGCGGGCAGTCGTTGGAACAATCGCTAATCCACGATCACATTTTAAAGAACCAGTGACGAAGTCGTTGAGCATATCAACAACTAAAACTGCTGTGTTTTTCATTCATTTTTCTCCTTTTTATGGCTTTATTGTACCATGAAAAACTTATGAAAAAAATAAATATTAACAAAAGAGCGAAATTTTGTTATGATTAGGGCAATTAATAGGGAGGGTTATTAATGAGTAAAAAGAATCAACCAATGGATATGAATGCCCCAACGATTATGCCAAGATGGTATTTAAAACCGATTGTATGGATGATTTCGCATGGAATGGCAGGTACTTTTGGTACGAGAACTAAAATTTATAAACATGGATTTACTTCTTTTAAAGAACCCGCTTTAATTTTTTCTAATCATGGAAGTTTAATAGATTTTGCCAATATGGAAATGGCAATGTATCCTCATTTACCTACTTTTGTGAGCTCAATTGAAGAATTTGCGGGTAGAGAATGGTTGATGCGGAATGTTGGATGTTTCCCAAAAAGAAAATTTACTTTAGATTTATCAATGCTTAAAAGAATGAATCAAATTATCAATAAAATGCATTGTTCTCTTGTTATTTATCCAGAAGCCCGTTTCTCTTTTGCGGGTATCTTAGAAGATATGGGAAGCGCATTAGGAAAGATGGCAAAATTCTGCAAATGTCGCATTATTGTGTTAAATCAAAAAGGAAATTTTTTACGTTCTCCGCAATGGTGTAAATCACCAAAAAGAAAAGTGCCTTGTATTTGTGACTTCACACAAGTTGCTTCCAAAGAAGAAGTAGAGCAACTTTCGGCAGAAGAATTAGAAAAACGAATTTTTAGTGCCATGGAATATGACGAATATCGTTGGCAATATGAAAACCATATTCGTATTGCTTCTAAACAAAGAGCAAAGAATATTCACCGCATCCTTTATAAATGCCCAACTTGTGGTACAGAATTTGAAATGGATTCTACTGGAACCGATGTATTCTGTAATCACTGCCACGCGTCTTGGCATTTAGATGAATATGGAGAACTCCATGCGAAAGAAGGCGAAACAAGATTTAAACTCGTTTCCGATTGGTATCGCTGGGAAAGAGAAGAAGCCATTCAAGAAGTGGAAGAAGGCCGCTATCACTTTGAAGATGATGTGCGTATTGAACACTTTGTGAATGCTAAGGTAGGCTTTAAAAAACTAGGCATCATTCATATGACGCATGATGAACATGGTTATATTTTTGATGGCACGCTAGATGATGGTTCGCATTTCCATTTAGAGAAACCTTGTTATGAAACGAGATCTATGCATATTGAATTTGATTTCAAAGGCAGAGGAGATGCGTTAGATATTGCTACACTTCAAGATACTTGGTTTGTCTTCCCACTCCATTCAAAAAATCAATTGATGAAATTTAATTTCACAACGGAAGCTTTATATTTTAAAACCGTTGAGAAAAAATAAAAAATGAGGTTATAGGAAAAGTTCCTATAGCCTTTTATTTTGATAAGAATTGAATATTAAAAAAAGAAATATAAATAAAAGATAATGCGCTGGTGCAATTCAAATGAATTGAGCCAAACATTAAAAAACGCCTTATTTAAGGGCTTTTTTTATTATATCAATAAATATGTAAGGGAATATTTGCAACTATCACTTGAAACCCATCTAAAAAGTAAGACACCAAGCAATAATAAAAGCAACAAGAAAGCCAAGAGACCCCACCCCCATACCGGCGAATCAATGGGAGGGCGGGCGTGTATAACAATGTCTCAATTTTAAATTTTTCTCATTTTTAGCCTTTTTACCTTTTTTCTACCTAGTAGTATTGACAATCAAAAACTTACAATGATAGTGAGGTGTAATGCAATGAAAAAGAAGATAAGATCACAATTAGAATTTCTATCTCCAATGGAGCAAAACATTTATCGTGGATATGCTAGCAAAGTCGATGATATGAAAGATGCAACATTGGTAAAAAAATCTGTGAAAAAAATTCTTGGTGCTGAAATTCCTTTAGAACTTGAAACAGGTGAAAAAGCAAGAATAAGCATAATCGATGTAGTTGCAACAAAAACGATTGCAGAAGCAATTGAAAATCCTAGCACTTCAAAATTAAAGGACTTATCAACAATCATGGGTGAAAACAAAGTGGAAGTTGATATCAATGCTGATTTAGGATCTTTATTTGGTGATATTGAGGTAAAAGATGATTCCGGTTCTTAATAATGGAATCGAGAGTGGACTTTTCAAAAACACGCTTGCGGATCAATTGCTTTCAGAATATCAACTGGATTTAAAAATTGATTTGTCATATGGTGGAAAGGTTCATTCAATACCAGTTTGGAAATTTATCGAACGCTATTTGAGAATTAAAGACAAACGCGGACGAAAAATTGCTTTCGAATTAAATATCGATCAAATTGAGGTCTATAAAGATTTGTGTGATAGAAAAAGGCGCGGGGAAAGAATGTGGCTCGATATACTTAAAGCTCGACAATTAGGTATGTCAACATTCATAGCTGCAGTATACTTTTCATTAACAATTTTTTCTCCTAACAAAACAGCAGTAATCATTGCTGATACAGCAGAACACGCAACTAACTTATTCAAAAAGTACAAGTTCATGTATGAAAACTTGCCACCTGCAATAAGAAAACTTGTTCCAAAAAAGCAATCAAATGCTAAGGAACTAGTAATTACTTATGGTAATGGCGATGAATCCTCTATAAAAATTGTCGTTCAAGGCGAAAATGCTGGTCGTTCTGATACTTGTCAATACTTGCATTTATCGGAAGTAGCATTCTGGAACGATATAGAAGAAACACTTACATCCGTTCTCCAAACAATTGATATCGAAAACAAAGATTCAATTGTCACATTAGAAACAACAGCTAATGGTGTTAATGCTTATAAAGTCATTTGGGATCAAGATGCAAGTGGCGATGGAGAATATCAACCTAAATTCTTTGCATGGTATTCGAATCCTAATTATTCAACTGAGTATTCTGGATTTGAATTATTAGACTTTGAAAAAGAAATGGTTGAAAAATATTCTCTATCACTTAACCAAATCGCTTGGTATCACTCTATGTACATGATGATGCATAGAAATCTTGAGAAATTAAGACAAGAACATCCTTCTTGCCCATCCGAGGCTTTTATTACTTCTGGAAACTCAAAATTCAATATGGAGTTAATTCAAAAAAGAAAAGAAGAAGTTTTAAAAACTGGATGGTTAAAAAAAGGAGAATTCAATTGTAATATTTCTTACTCTCCTGATGGTTCTCAAATAGAGATTACAGAAATAGAGTTTGTAGAGTTTGATGGTGGCAGCATCAAAATATATGAAGAGCCTGATCCAACTCATTTCTATGTTGTCAATAACGACCCAGCTATGGGTGGCGAAGACTATTACGCAATTCAAGTTATTGATAATTGTACAATGAAACAAGTTGCAGTCTATTGGCGAAATAAATGTGATGCAGATGTAGTAGCAAAGCAACTTTATTGTTTAGGTGTTTATTATAACGAAGCCTTAATTAGTGGAGAAACTAATACAACAAGTTATTTACTTCATGTTATCGAAAAAACAGGTTATAAAAACATTTATCAAGAACAAGATTATGAAGATTTGTCTAATAGATTTCAAAATAGACTTGGTTATAAAACAACAACTAAAAACAGACAAGCGCAAATAGATATGTTTGCAATTGCATTCCGTGAAGATTATCAAATGATCAACGATTATCAAACGCTTTGCGAAATGGAAACTTTCCAAGTTGTTAGAAATGATAAAACCGCAAAGGAAAAAGTTCAAGCAACTAATGGAAACCACGATGACTTAGTTATGGCTATGTGTGGAATATTCTTATGCAGGCATAATCAACTGGCTATACCAATTAACAGGAATGAAAACAAGTCAATTGAAACGCTTAGGATGTTTAAAAAACCAAAAAACAAATTATTAGAAGATGATGAGGTATATCAAAGATGGGATTAAAAGGAATAACAAAAATCACAAATAGAGAATTTAAAAATGCAAAAAGAATCGTAAACGCACTTTGCGTTCTTGGTATTACTGAAGAAGATCTTCTTAAGATAAAGCAAATTCCTGAATTAGAAAAAGAAATTCAAGAATTAAGAGAGTTTAAGCAAACTATTCTTGTTACTCAAGAAAACAAAAGTAAAGCTCAAAAAGAAGGAGCACGATCAATTACTGATGAGATAAAGGAAATGTTTGCTGCGAAAGTAGAGGAGTATGATCCAAATGGAACAAGAAGCGAGTAAAACAATAAACTATAGCCTTTTTCTATTGGATGAACAATGGAAGGGAAAAACTAACTTCAATAAATATGTTCAAGAAGCTCAAAATTTTTATAATGGTGAACAATATCCAAATAAAAATTTCAAAAATATGTTAAGAATCACTCTTAACGTTTGCTCGTTTTCTTCAAACTTAAAAGCAGCAAAAATTGTTGGTACTCCGCGTTATATTCAATTTGTTTCCGATAATGAAAACATTGATTGCACTGAACTTCAAAGGTTTGATGAATATAATATGTCAAAGTTAAACGAAAAAACTGAAGACTTTCAAAGTTGCTTAGACTCATTAAATAATGGAACTTCCGTTGTGTATTATCGATGGGATGAAGATGATACATCGTACAAAGGAATTTATAAAGGTGGACTCGTTCTAGAGCAAATAGATATTCTGAAATTTGCAGTAGCTAATCCACATTTAAAAGATATTCAAAATCAAAAATGGGTAATGTTTTGGAAGGATGAAGAAGTCGGCGCTCTTCGTGATATGGTAGAAAGAGAATCCGATACAGAAAAAAAGAAAATCCAAGAGAGCATTGTTCCTGATAATTATTCTCAAGATGAAGATAGAGAATTTATCAATCATGGACTTGCCACATTGTATACAAGATTTTTTAGAATCAATGGAGAAGTGTATTTTATGTGTTCCACAAAAAACGTAGATCTCTTTGAATATCCACATCCTCTTTCTCCGCTAGTTAGTAAGTCGATGAAAAAAACAGTAAAGAAAATAGTCGATGATTATAAGAAAAAAATACAATCTGATAAAGGCGATGACTATTTTGAAAAAGTACCAGATTACAAAATAGATTATGAAGATTTAATAATTCAAATGCACGAAAGTGACGAATTTAAAGATAGTGATTATAAAACTGTCAAAGAAAAATTCTCATTATATCCATTTGCTGATTTAGAACTTTTCAAAATCAATAATTCGTTTTACGGAAGATCTGATATAAAAGGGTTAATACCAACACAAAAAGGAATTAACTTTGCAATATCCATGATGCTTAAATGCGTTGAAAACAATGCTTATAATAAAATTTTTGCAAAAGAAGGTGCATTGGCAGGTCAAGAAATAACTAATGAGCCAGGCCAAGTAATTACCGATCATTCAAGATTTACAAATGGTTGGGGAATAAAATTTGCTGAAAGTCAACCTATGCCTAATGGTGTTATTGAATTTATTGATAAATTTATCGCCCTAGCTAGAGTATTTGGCGGTTTCAATGATGTCATGGATGGTTCGGTATCTAATCAAGATATTTCTGGTTATGCAATTCAACAAATGATTAAACAAGCAAATTCTTCCATTGAACAACAGCAACAATTGTTTTGGAAATTTTGCAAAGACAAAGCAGCAATTCGATTGATGTTTTATAAGTTCTATGTTGATACAGCTAAATACACATATGAAAAAGAAGATTATCAAGTTGAAAAAGATGAAGCAGCTAGAAAGAGATTAGAGAAAAAGCAAACAGTTTTAAGAGAACAAGGCTCTGAATTAGATATTGGTAATGTTGATTTAAGTAATCCAACTAAAAAGATAAGAATCAAAGAGTTCTCTGGAAAAGAAATATATGGTTCTAACTTTGATATCAATATTGATGTTATGCAAGGCCTTGTTGATAGTAAGCTTGCTGAATCACAAATGTGGGATACATTGTTAATGAATGGTGGAATTCAAAATATGGATCCAGAAATTCTTGAAATGTATATAAATGTAAATCCAACAGTCACTCAACACACAAAGCACGCTTTAAAAGCTGTTATTGAGAGACAAAAGCAAAGTGAAAACTATCAATTAAAACAACAATTAGCAAAAGCAATTCAAAGCTTGCAACAAATGTCTAACTATGCAAAAGAATTGGAAGCACAAAGTGAATACAGAAAGAATTATGCGGAAAATTTAATGAAAGAATTTACTCAAAAAATTGGTGTTGCCAATAAATTGATTGGTGCACAAAATCAAATGATTTCTGGAAAAGCTTCTAATAATCAAGTTACAGAAGGAGCTGGAAAATCTCTCAATTCTAGAGGGATTTCTGGCTCGGATATAACTACTGATACTCAATAGCCTTTAGGCTTTGATTATATTTCCCACTGAATAGGGTAAAAATCAAAATATTCGCAAGTCAAAAGCGTAAAAATGTCATTCGGTAGCCACTACCGTGTCAGGAGATAGAAAAATGGAAAAAGAAAACAAATTAAAATTCCCTCTTAATCTTCAATTATTTGGAGAAGATTCAGACGAGGAAGATTTACTCGATGATGAAGATTTCGATGATGACTCTTCAGATGACGAAAATGAAAATCAAAATAAGGATGATTCTAATAAAGAAGATTCAAATGAAGAAGAGACAAAGAAAAAGCAATCACGAGAGGAAAATGCTCGACAAGCTCGTTTAAGACGAGAAAAAGAGCAAAGGGAAAAACAAGAAAATGAAGAGCGTATTCGTAAAGAAGCCTATGAAAAAGGAAAATTGGATTCTGTAAAAGAAAACAAATTTACCAAAAAGCCTATTAAGGATAAACACGATCTTAAAATCTATGAAATTCAATGTGAGATTGAAGCTCGTGGCGGTGATCCAATCAACGATTTGCCAGAAGAATTATCAAAATTGGCGCGCGAAGATGATTTAAAAAAATCCAATGATGCTAAGCAAAGACAAACCGAAGAGGAAAAAATCAAAAGTGATATAACAGACTTTAGAAGTAAATACAAAACAGTTGATATAAAAAATCTTTTAAATGATCCTTTGTTCAATGATTACGCTAGTGAAAAACTTGGTAAACAACCCTTAACGACAATTTATGAAAAATTTATGACTTTAAAGAACTCTCTTTCTTCATCAGCAAAAAAGAATGAAGAAGAAGAGCAAGAGAACAAGGAAGCAAGAAAAAATGGTTCATCACCTAGCGCGGGTGGCGGAAAGCAAAAAGAAAAATCTTCATATTCTCAATTAAGTCATGAAGCAAAAATCAAGGAGCTTAAAAGACAAGGACTTATTTAGTCTTAAATTGTGATTTTAGTTCCTTAAAAACAAAAGTGATTTAGGAGGAATTTAAAATTATGAAAACTTTTGGAGAAATTATTAAATTAGGAGATTTGCCAATTGAAGAAAAAGAGCAAATCAATGATTCTATTATTTATTCAGCCGAACATGAAGGAGAATTATTTAGTGAAGTAAATCATGTTCCTTTAGATGAAAATAAAACATCTATGACATTCACACGTTCATATCTACCAAAAATCGATAAGACATCCGATAGATATAAAAACGGATTAGTAGAAGGCGTTACACCTGATCCAGAAAAAATTAACGAAGCTGAATTCTCAGTTGCTGTTAACGAAAATGGTTGGTTCTATCCTTTTACTAACAAAGCATTAAATCACGCATGGACTGACATCAAAAAGAGATGTAGCAAATTTTTACAAAACCTTTTTAAAACTTATCATGATGAAAAAATTGCTGATGCATATCTTTCTTCAGCAAATATTGTAACTAGTATTGATTTATTAAAATTAACAGACTTATTACAATTGTCAACGATGCTTTATAAAAATAATGCTGTGACATTTGGAGGCTTCTACAAACTTAAAGTTGCTCCTGAAGTTGCAGATAAAATGCTTGTAGCCTATAAAGATATTATTACACATACAACAGAAAAAGAAGCTGTTGTTAATGGTGAAATTGGTGAAATTGGCGGATTTAGAGTTATTAAATCTCGTTTACAAGCATTCCAAAAAGATTCGTCTAAAGGTTATCCATTTATTGCATATGGTAAAACATCAAAAGATGAATTCCCTGTAAGTATTTGTTCTTACGATAATTTAAATGCACAAATTATTTTCACACCATTAGGTGGCTTAGGAAATGACCCATTAAAACAAAGAGGTGCTATTGGCTTACATGTTGATGGACACGGATTTTATGTTTTTGATGACGCTATTTGTGTTACTGGTTATCAATCTGCAACAGATATTGCAAGTGTTGATGTATTCGATAATACAAAACGTTCACATTTAGTTCGAACAAATGAAGCTGCCTCTAACATTAACGTTAATGCTTCTGTGTTAAAACTTAAAGTTGGTGAAACTTATGAATTAACAGCAACAGATGGCGATGGTAAGGATATTCAATCTAGCGTATCTTATTCATCATTAGATGCAACGATTGCTACTGTAGATGCCGCAACAGCTGCAGCTGGAACAAACCCAGTAACACCTGCAACTACAAAAGGTAAAGTTAAAGCAATTAAAAAAGGCTTAACACGTATTGTAGTTGAAAAAGGCAATTTAGCAACATTAGTTACTGTTGAAGTTATTTAATTATTAAAACTTAGAGGCATGAAAAATGTTCTCATGCCTCTATTCAAAATCTAGGAGGAAAAATTATGATTTTGTCAGAAGAAGAAACATTAGATTTTTTAAAAAAAGAAGAACAAATTTCAATCAGGATTAGAGCAGACAAAAACAATCCAAATTATGTAACTGAATGTGTTTATGTAAATGGAGTTGCCATTCAAATTCCTGTTGGTGAAGATGTTAAAGTTTCAAAAACTGTTCGAGATTTATTGCTTCGAAAAGGAATTATTTAGCTTGCTATCGTTCTCCTATATATAGCCGAAGTTATGAACTTCTTCGTTAAAAAAAGTTCTAAATGGAGATTTACCCAAGTGGTTTAAGGGGAATGGTTGCTAACCATTTAGTGCCTAAAAGCAGCATAGGTTCAAATCCTATAATCTCCGCCAAAATGGAGGTAGTTTATGCAATTGTCCAAATTAGTATATGAAGTTGTAAAAAATGTAAAATACCTTGAAGATACTGGTTTTACATATGAAGCTTTTGTTCGTGGAGAATATGATAATGATCTAGATTATAAAAATTCTATAAACAATGCATTTTCACCTATTAACGAAGCTATTCATAGATTAAGTGATCGAAATAAGATAAAACACAAAATTGAGTTAATTGGAAAAGCAAATAATAACGGAATAATAGATTTAGGTACTTTGGCTTACGACATAAATAAAATTATAAATGTATTTTCACTATTAAATGGCGATTATGTACATGTTGAATTTAGAGAATTTGGTAAAGATAAATTACTTGTTACTTCAAACAGTGATAATGAATTATATCTTGAATACATCCAAGATATTTGCCATTTTTCTAAAGATGATATTTATTTTTTTACTGATAACAACAATATTATCGAAAAAAAAGATGTTGATTTAAAAAAAGATTATGGAATTACTGAAACAATGTGTTCGTACATAATTGAATATGCAGCTGGCCGTTTACTTGAGCCAATTGCTCCTGAATTAGCTAATATGCATATAACTCGTTCAGAACAATATTTCGATGATTTGGAAGAGCAACAAACACCTTTTTCACAAAACAAAATAACAACAAAATATAGGATTGAGTAATATGAAAAAAAGTTCATTTAAGCATTATGATTTATCACAATCAACTAGAAAAAACCTAACAATATCAAAATTTGGTGGTGTTGACTATTCAACTCCAAGATTTTTGGTTGATAGCTCACGTGCTATTGATTTACTCAATTATATTTATAAAAATGGCATTGTCCAAAAAAGAAATGGCATTGAAGAAATTTATCATGTTAAATCATTTAAATACATTAAAAAAGATTTCGATGATGGAATTGTTGACGATGTAGTTAAAGAAAATGGCGTTAATTTTAATGGATTATGGAAATTTGTTGCGGAAGATGGTAAAGAGCATTTTATCGCTCACGTTGGTAAATTGCTTTACGAAATCAAAGATTTTAATACTTCACAAATGGAAATGCTTCCGATTATATTTAATAAGAATTCAGTCAAAGGAAATGACGGCCTATATTATAGCCGATGTTATGAATTTTTAGATAATAAAAGTTTTGCTTTTGTTGGTGGGAATAAATTTTGGTTTTTAGGCGGAAATAAATACATGTGTTTAAGATTTTTAAAAGATCAATATGGAGAATCAGTAATTCAGTTTTTTCCGGTTGAGAATAGTTTGTTAACACCAATTCCAACAACTTCAATTTCTATAACATATAAAAATTCGATAGTTAGTGGAAGGGCGCAATTAGATAAAGCCAATCTTTTAACAATGTGGAGAAAAAACAAAATGCTTAGTGGTACATCCAAAAATGAAACTGAAAAAACTAAAACAACATTTTATGAGTATACATTAGATGCACCTTTAATTTGTAAAGACACAAAAAAAGATATGGCTAATTTTTCTTTAATAATCGAGGAAAGGGGAACAATTGATAATGGCTAATAATTTTTACAATACATATGTTTTACCTTTTACAGAATCTACATTCAATTCTTCTTTCGCCACAAAAGGATGGAATGGATTTGTCGGTTCAAGTTATAGTAGTTATTTTTCTTCTAATGGAACTTTATCAATTGGTGGGAAAAGTTATACAAAGTATAAAACCACTTTGTCTGGACCTTATGATTTAACTGTTGGGGCAATTATAATTTTCAAAACTGGTGATATCACTAAATATTCAGATAGGAATAATATAAAGATTAAAAACGGAAACAATGCTGTTGCTCCTGACTATGAAAATCAAGGATTTATCAAGTGCACTTATAGTGGAAAAGAATATTATTACATGGTCTTTAAAGAAGTCGAAAAAACTGTTCAATGGGCAACTTACACAAGAAAAGTAAATCCACAAAAAACATCTTTTGAGCCATATGAACCAGTAAATCTTGATGGAATAGGAATAACAGTAGTTAAACAACAAAGGACTATTTCATCAGCATCAGCTGGCTCTATTGAAACAATAAGTACCAATAGCTATGAATCGTGGTCAGCAATTTGCAGCGCTGCAGATTATTATAAGACAATTCCAAGCGCTGGCTATTATACAGAATCAAACATTGGTTCAGTTACAATAGAAGCAAGATTTTCAGGTACATATTTTTCTTGGACATTAACAATTTCTGATTTTGGAACAAAAAAATATGAAATTAAAGAAAATGAAACTGATTATAAAATATACGTTGGCAAAAAAATAGACAGCACTTTTTTAAATCATTTTTCTTTGGTATACATTAGAAAGAATGATTATAAAACTTTATCTACAATTGTTGAAACAGCATTAGATGAATCTAGATTATCAAAAACAATTTGGGATTATAACGCTACAACATTATCTTTTTCTTATGCTGTTAATGATAATACAACAGTGTTTTTTTCAGGCACAAAAACTTTCGTTCAATTAGCCACAGGAAATACAAAATTCAACAATATAACTATTAAGAATTCATATAAACAAGGCGAAATCTTTAGTACAAGTAATATTGATGTAAAAAATAGTGGTTATCTTTTATATTCTGATGGAACATCTATTTCATTGAATGATATTGAATATAATGAAGATCCTAGTGTTAATTCTAATATTGGTGACAATGTTTCATTAGATGAATCAATTTTGCAATTTGATATTACATATTCATTAAATACAAAGTATTTTGGTTTATTAACCTACACATTTACAGCTATTGTAGAAGGTCAAACAGATGATTATATAGTTAGAGTTGAATTAAGCAATGCAAAAGTAAATTTCCATGCTAATGAGCTATTAGACTTTGGAGAGAATGCAATTCTAAAATGTTATAACCATAATGATGAAGTTATTAAAGAAATAGAATATTCAGATTTTTCTAAATACTTAACATCATATCCTGCAAATTATAAATCAATAATAACGGAATCGCTATTTACGGATTCTATGTTATCTTTACCATTTAAATTTCAAACATATAGAGAAGTTTCATGGAAAATTTGCATTGATTACGCTGAATCTAAATTAAAACTAGATACTTCTAGCGTAAAGAAAAAATACTTTGTTGGTGGTTCATATGGAGAAACTATAACCATTGATTCCTCTAATATAGTAATAAAAGAAATAGTACATGAAAATTCATCTAATTTAGGAAATATAAAAGAAAATATTATTTCCTCTAATGTAACCTATTCGATTCAAGATAATATTGATGTTTCAACAGGATCTAAAGTTTATACAGTTTTGGTTTCATACAAAAACAATTATTCGCAAAATTTAACTGCAACTTATGAAATTTCAGTTATTAGATATGAAGCTAAAAGTTTGAATATTATTGGTAGTAGCGATTCAACACATTATTGGGATAATAACGCTGCTTTGTTTCATTATCCAAGTGGCATGAGTTTTATAAGAGTGTACAGTGACGGCAGTACAGAAGCAATAAGCGAATTGTCAAGTCTGCAATTCTATCGAAATGAAGCATTAACTGAAAGATTAACTATTGGAAGTTCAATAATCAAAAAAGATGATGGAACAAGAATTTTTGTTTTAGATCCTATTTCTAATGTTTCTGGCTCTTTTATAATTCAATTTGATGAAGATAAAATTTCATCAGTGGCTTTAAAAAATAATGTGAACTTTGTTTTAGGCAATAGATTAAATAAAATTAGAGATTCTTTAACTATCGAAGCAACTCACCAAAGTGGAATAGTTGAAAATGTTACAAACTATTCATTCACTAATAATTCATTTATCTTAACTATTCCATCTTCAATAAGTATTGTCGTTGAAGAAACTGAATATGCTCTTGATGTTAATAAATTTACTTTTATTAAGCCTAAAATTTCAAATATTGAAATTGATTCAAGCAATTTTCCATTGACATATAGTAATATTAGCGATGGAATAAACGCAGTTACAACTGATAAAAATAATCCTAAATTAAAAGTAATAGTTTCATATGAAAATGCGGATTATAAACAAAGCTGCTATTTTAAGAATAAACAAATAATTGAAGAAGATGATGAGTTTATTATAAGCTGTGATGAATTGCCTTCATTTTCTTATGATGGATCAAAATATTTATCATTGGATATGGGGTCATATTTTGAAAAAGAATTATGTTTAAAACTTCTTGTTCGAAATATGTTTAATGAATCTAACACAGAAAATAATATAGCTAATCTCTATGTAAAAGTGGTTGAAATAACAGAAATAACAGGAATTAGCCTTGTTAACGTTTATACAGAATATAATGTTAATGATACTTTTTTAAATGATAATGATACCACTGAAATTCAAATATTCTATAAAGATTCATCAGGCGTTCAAAAAAAATTACAAGTAAAATTAAATAGTGGTTTATCGGCTATCAATATCTTCCCTTTAAAAGGTACAAAATTCTTAAATGTAACAAATAGCAAAACAATTCGAATCACAAGTGCAACAAATTATAACGTTTCATGTGAATATACAATTTCCGTAAATTCAAAATATGTGTATTCTTCAACAAAGAAACATAAACTCGTTGCAATTTATCAACAAGAGTATGAACTACCAAATGGAGAAACAATATACGATAAGTATATTTTAATTCCAGAATTTGATGATTCTAATAACGCCAACACTAAAATCAATTCCGATGGAACACGAGTATTAGCTGATGAAAAAATCATCCAAGATATTAAAGTATTTGGATATTTAGATGATATCTTTGATGATACAAAAAATGCTAGAGTAATTTTGCTTGATGACTATATTCCTCCAATTGATGGTAGTAACAATATTACTGTTAAATATCCATGCTATGTAGAGGGAAATGCGGATAAAATCAATAATTGTAAATTTGGAATTCTATTTGGAAACAATAATGCAAAAAATAGATTGTTTGTAAGTGGAAACGATGATTTTAAGAATTGTGATTGGCATTCAGGCCAAGTTGATTATGAATTCTTAGAAGATGAATCAATGATAAATGGCAACTTTGGATATTTTGAAGATACTTCATATTGTTATTATGGTGAAACTGATAACGCAGTAATTGGATACGATATTGTTTCTAATGATAAGCTACTTGTTTTAAAGAATAAGTCAGATAAAGAAACTACAGTATATTTTAGAACTCCGACATTAGTAACAGCAATTGATGGTTCTGGAAATGCTATGACTGGAATTGACAACGAAACTTTATATCAAGAAGAATTCCCGTTATCTAAGGGTAATAATTCTGTTGCAGGTATTTCTCCACAAACAATTGCTAATTTTAATGGTGATACAGTCTTTATATCAGAAGATAATAATCTTGTTGGTTTAGATTTAACAGGTATTATTGGTGATAATCAAAGGTATGCTAATTCGCGTTCTTATTATATAGATGAAGAACTTAAAAAATACAATTTATCTAATTCATTTATTTGGACTAATAATAAATATTTATATATTGTTTTAAAAGAAAAAATATTTCTCACACATTATGAAACCAAAGTAAATAGTCAATATGAATGGTGGGTTATAAATTTAACAAATATAACCTCTATGTTGGAATATAACTCTACATTATTTATTGCAGACTCAAATGGACAATTCTATAAAGTTGGTAAAAATTATGATGATATTTCTAAATTGTTTATTGGAAAAGATGGTTCTCTATTAGTTTCAGAAGGAGAACAAAATGATGAAGTAATTGTATCTAAAGCAGTTATCAATCAATTAGAAGAGAATATTAGTTATACATTCAAAATTATACCTACAAGTAATGAAGATATATCTTATATGTATTATCAAATTGGAACAATCTCTAATGTGAAAAGTGGTTCGGTTGATTTCTTTATAAATAATAATTTAAATTGTTTAGAATTAGTTGGACTTACAAATGGCGAATCCAATTATGAGCAAATAAACAAAGTAAGTAGTATGATAAGTGAGAAAAAAATAATCTATTTGAATCATGCGGAAAGTGAAAATGAAATTGCTGCATTTCCAAATAGTTCTCTTAAAACATATTACAAAAAGTATTACTTAAAAAAATATATTAGTGATGAAAATGCTTTATTAAACGATTGTTACAAATTATATGATGCTATAACAGGTAATGAAATTGATCTTTCTGAATTATATCGCGCAACATTATGTTATAAATTAGAGGATGAATTTAATATTGTTAAAATCAACAAACAAGATTCTACTTTCAGCCTTGAAAAAGAAGGTCAAATAATAAATCTTATTCGTTATGCCGATCAAGAAATTTCTAAAGCGTTTAAAGCAGAAATAATCAGCTATAAGCCGGTAGAGTCTTACTTTATCACAAAACCATATAATATGGGTTCACTTGATTACTTTAAGACAATTTGGAGTTGGACACTAACAAATGATACGGGGATTCCTAGTGAATTGGAAGTCGCTTATGCAAACAATAAAATACCATTTGAAACAATGAGAACTTTAGCAAAAATAAGCAAAGATCAATTGGGAATGGATTTTAATGAATTGAACTTTCAAAAAGTCGATTTGCAAAAAAATGTAGTGCCACGAACTTACACTACTCAAAGAATCTTGTCACAACTTAAATTTATATGTTTTGGTTTTAGAAATTTTAATAACACAAATTCTATATTAAGTTCTATGTCGATTATATATACAATCCCATATCCAAGTTATGGTGGGGATTAAAGGAGGAATTATAATTATGAAAAATAAAAAATTATTTATGAGAATTGCATTACCTATTTTATTCTTAGGATCTTTATCTACCACCTTTGCTCTTTCTAATAATGAAAGGGCAATGGTTGTAAAAGCAGAAGAAGTTACAGTTACAACGCCAAGCCAAAGCGATGACAAAAAGGATGAGTTAAGTGAATTTAAAGACCAAGTGGAAAATGCTTGGAATACTTATATAGTACCTTTATGCAGTGGGTTAACTGTTACTACAGTCTTAAGTTTTATTTTTTCAGCATACTGTAATTTTAAAAACAAAAAGAATAATAAAGAAAGTGCGAATAACATTCAAGAAAGCAATAATAACATTAAAGAAATTATAAATATTGTTTTAGATTTAATAAAAAATGTTTCAGGCCTTTATAAAGAATGTCAAAATTACAATAAAATAGCCAATGAAACAAGAATTGCATTTGAAACAGCAACTAATGATTTAATAAAAAAAATTGAAAGTCAAACTTCTGCAACAGAGAATTTAATGGAATTAAAGCAAATATTAGTCTTACTTGCTGAAATTGAAACTAAGCTTGCTGTTAATGATCCTAATGCAATTAAAGCAGGCATAAGTGAAGATATAGTTATTCTTAATGAACAAATAAAAAACTTGAAGTAGGTGTCTAAAATGAAAAAATATAAATCAAAAACAATTTCTAGATATAACAAATGGAAAACAGCTAAATACTCCTTATATGCCAGCACTTACATTTTTCCGCTTGTTCCTGCAGCCACAATAACAGGTATACATTGGAATGAATGGTTTAATAAATCTGGACCATCATTGCCATTTGGATTTGCTACTTTGTTAGCCTCTGTTTTAATAACAATATGGGGGATTGCTAAACGTGATGACTTATTAAAGAAGAATGTATCGCCATTATTTTATATGGCTGCTGTTATGGCGATTTGGGCAGTAGCGTTTATGTTCTTAGCGAATATTTGTAATCAAATAGGTCAAATGTTAATGTGGACAGTAGTCGGAATATTATCAGGAGCATCCGCTGATCAAGTTAATAAAACTATAGTCTTCTCAAGAATAGAAGAATACAAAAAAATAATTGATGAAAATGGTTTAGATGAAAAAGCAAGAAGAAAAAAAGAAAGAAAGGAAAAGCTTGAAGAAGAAGCAAAAAAAGAAGCTGAAATGATGCAAGCGGTGGAATAAAAATGAAATCTTATAAGAAAAAGAAAATTAAAGCTTTAATTAAAGACAAATGGGGCTGGTTCTTAGCAAGTGGTATATTTTTAATTATTGGCATTGTAGCAATGATTAGTGGCGCTATAATGACTGGATTTGATCTTATCAAATGGTTACAAACACCTTATGCATTAACATTTTTCGTATTGCTTGCTTTAGGAGTGCTAGTTCTTATTTGGGTAATTATTACTTACAAGCGAAACCATCTAGGAGATTAGTACCATGAAAGAAAAATTAAAAAAAGTAGATTTAAAAAAAATTATAAAAGGTTTATCTATTGCTTGGTTTATTGGCTTAGTTGTTTTTATGACTATAGCCAATTTAGGATTCAATGATGAATTCAATCTTAAAACATGGTTAGGGAACGCTCTTCTTTTAATGGGAATTATGGTTTTTGGATTGTTAATGGGAGAATCTATAGGCACTGATAAGCAAATGGAGAAAGTTGGTGGGCTTTACCAAAAATCTCTATTTGAATTAAATAATTTTCTCGATGAAATAAATAATATTCTAATATACTTCGTTCAATTTTTTCAATGGTTCTTAACTCAAGAATTATTTGACAAAAAAGTTAATTATTTAGTTATGAATAATATTGATATAAATAAAGCTAAACAAATTATTAAATATTGTAATTTAAAAGATTTATTCGAATTAAAAAGTCATGCAATAGAAAAGACTGATGATGAAGGGAATAAATTTTGTATTAGGCAATTAGATGAAAATCAAATTGAAGCTGTTGAAGAAGTTTTAAGAGGAAAAATTAAACTTGATGCATCCAATCCTAATTATTATTTAACTGCTTTTGGCAAATCAAATTCAAAATCGGTATTGGAAGTTGGAAAACAATTAGATAAAGAAATTAAATTTAATAAAAAGTCAAACAGATTACTTAAAATAACATTTGCTTTAATCATCTCTTTAATTTGGGGCTTACTTACTGTAAAAGATTTTGCAAGCGGAGACGATGTCCAAGCATGGGCAAATTTAATTAGTAGAATAGCAGCTATACTGACATCTTTAACTAGTGGATGGTTATCGAGCACAATTGATGTAAAACTTAAATCAGAACAATTAAACAACAAATTGAAAGTGTTAACATTATTTAAAAATGCTTTAGATAAAAAAATATTCATTCCACAAAGTGAAGAAGAACTAGCTCAAAAAGAATATCAAAATTATTTAAAAGAGCAGGAAGAACAAAAGAAAAATGTTATAACACCAGAATTGATTACTTCGAGTGAAGATGTAAAAAGTTTAACACTTAATAAATAATCACTACCATTTTTCTAACTTATTATTTAATGTTATTATATGCGAAAATAAAGTAAGGAGATAATATTATGGGAGAAATACATATAACGCAATTAGGAACACAAGATCGAGAATTTTTAAAATCAAAATCAGCTGCAACACTTCCTGATAATCCAAGTGGAAGAGGACTTTCAGCAGACCAAATTAGAGCAAAATTATACGAACCTCTCATTGTTATTTTTGAATGGATTAAAAAACTTCAAACTGAAATTATTGATGGATTCTCATCATCTGGTGAAACAGTTGATAGTTTAGTTACAAAATTACGACAAGATATTACATCTGGTGCAATACTTTCAAAAAAAGCAGAGCAAGATGCAAATGGGAATAATATCAGCACTACATACGAATCTATAAGTAATGTTACTCAAAAACTTAATGCTTTAGAATCCACTTTAAAAGAGTTAATATCTAATGTCGATTCAAAAGTTGATTCTCATGAGAACAATGTTTTAGATGGAGTTACAATTGTTAAAAAAGCGGAACAAGATGCAAATGGAAATGATATTTCAGCTACTTATATACCTTATTCAAAGATTGCTAGTGACAAAGATTCAGTTGATTCTTCTCAATTAGCAACATTAGGAATTGTTAAGACATTATTGAATACATTGTCTAACTCATTAGTTAATGGTTCGATAGAAACATTAGATACACTAAAAGAATTAGCTGATGCGTTAGGAAATGATCCTAACTTTGCTACAACAATAGCCAATCTTATAGGAACAAAAATTTCCACTGAAGATGCTAATTCTACTTTTTTATCAAAAACCGATGCTGCAATTTCATATGCAACAAAGTCGGAAAATAATGCTACAGCAAAGAAAATAAACGATTTCGTAGATAAATGGAAAGAAGTCCCAAAAATAAGCAATTTAGGGAACGGCCGATACTCATTTACTTATGAAGAATGGATAGGCAATTTAGGAAATGGTCGATATTCATTTGAAGTTAATTTATAGAATGGAGGAATAGAAAATGTCACAAACAAAGAGTGTTGTATTTATTGATGAAACAGAGGTTGATAGACGTATACAGCAAGCAGTTAACCAAGTTAAAGTAAATAAGCAAGCAAAGATTTATGGTGTTTCTGGAATTGGAAACGAAAATCCTATTCTAGCACGAACACATGATGCAGCTGCTGTTGAACTTACTCTCACGACAAATGGGAACTTAATTAAATGTGTTGCTAACGATGCAGAATTTCAAAAATTCTTCGATTTTCCACAATATACTGATGAACTAGGAAATGTCTTTTTAACAATCACACCAAAAGCTTTTAAATTCGATCGAGAAAACGATGGCGAAGTAACTGCTATAAGTGTTAAAGAGTATGAAGATGGTGATGAAGAAAAAGGTTATGAAGTTCATCCTTTCTTTAAAAATTGGACAAGTGAAACAGAGTATAGTGGAATTGTAAGTCGCGATATTGCTAAATATTTAAGTGGTGCAAAAAACAAAACTACTAATGCATATATCGAAACTGAAGCCACATCTTTAACTGACACAGTTGTAAATTCACAATCAGGTATCGATTTTACAAAATCTTACGCTAGCTGGGCAAATGGTCGTCAAATAATTAAAAACACTAATCAAAAATACGGAATAATGTCATGGATGTTCATTGATTTATTTAGAATGTTATGTTTAATTTATTTTGGTAGAACGGATATACATAATTTATTTGGATTATTCGAAGAAGGCGGATTTGAATATGCAGAAACTAGTGATGGCGAAAGATATGAATGGGTTGGTCTCGAACAAGGCAATATAACCGGAACTACTGATGCTATTGAATCTCACACTGGATTTAATAAAACATCCAAGCATTACAAAATTTTTAATATCGATCATGCTCTTGCTGGTATAACGACTGAAGGATGCTATCATTGCAAAGAAGGAGTATTCTATTCGCATTTATTTGATTTTGATGCTAGTAAAGATATCGGAATAAGAAGTGTTGTAGATAGTTATGAAAATTATAGTGGTGATTATGGAATCATTACTAAAATGAGATATGACAAATTTGAACCAGCGTTTAAATTAGCTACAGCTGCAATTCCAACAACAGCAGATTTTCCTGAAGATAAAAGACAAAATGTTTTTTATTCAGCAAAACATAAAAAATTCGCATTTGATGCAAGCGGAGAACGTGGACAACTATATTCTTTAGCTTTCTATACGACTACGTTATATCCAGATTCTGGTCCGTTCTTCTCTTACTGGGACTACGGCTTCACCTTCGCTTGGTGCCTCGGCGGCATCTACGGCTTGCGCCTTTGCAAAGCACCTTTTTAACGGGGTTGGTAAGGGGTGTCCCCTTATATATCAATACGGGTGAATCCCGAAAAACAAAATAAAATTTAGGGATTATATTGCTCTTCTTGGCGTTCTTGGACTTTTCTGGTCCGTTCTACTCTAACTGGAACAACGGCTTCAACAACGCTTGGAACAACGACGGCAACAACGGCTTGCGCATTAGCTAATCAATACTAAACCATTGTGCAATATAATTCCTTGCCACTTGGCAAAAAGTGAGTTCGTAAAAGGCATGGGCTAGTAGGTAATCGAAAATCCATGGAGAATTAGCAAAGGGAGGATACAACATGAAAACAACAAAAAACCTTTACGAAAAACTACTTTCAAAAGAGCATATATCAAAAGTCATGAAGCAAAGCATAAAAGGAAAAAAATATGCAAAAAAAGTTAATGATAATTTTGATAATATTCTTGAAAGTGTTTATCAAAACCTTACTCATTTTTCTTTCGAATTAAAGCCAACTATTACAGAAATTATTCATGATAGAAAGAAAGATCGAGATATTACGAAAAGTCCTTATTATCCTAACAAAATTTACGATTATTTAATTGCCGATAGTTTAAAACCTATCGTTGAAAAATCAATGTATAAATGGAGTGTAGGAAATGTAAAAGGACGTGGAAAAGATGTTGGCATACGATATCTAGAAAGATATATTCCAAAGTACAAATATGCGATTAAATTAGATATTAAAAAATTCTACGATAGTATTGATAAGAGAATTTTGTTTTCTTTGTTAAAGAAGAGAATATCTGATGAAAAATTTATGATTTTTTATAGTAAAGTAGTAGGAACTAGTGGAAAAGGATTAAGTCTTGGATTAAATACAAGTCAGTGGTTATCAAATTTCTATCTACAAGATCTTGATTATTTTATAAAACAAAAATTAAAAGCAAAAATATATGTCCGTTATGTGGACGATATGATTATTTTTGGCAATAACAAGAAAAAGCTTCATTACTACATCAAAGAAATAAAACGCTTTTTATGGGAAAATTTAAAACTTACTTTAAAAGAGAATTATCAATTATTAAATATTGAAAAAGATGAAGATATTGAATTTCTTGGATATAAAATAGGAAAAAAAAGAACCAATCTTATTAAGCCGTTATTTTATCGTTTTGTTAGATTGTATCGAAGAATGAAAGATAAATCTAAAAGGCGAGCAAAAACTCTTGTTTCATTATGGGGATGGTTTAAATCATCTACATATTCTTATTTATATTATAAAAAGTATTTAGAGAATATTATTTCATTTAAAAAAATCAAACAATTATTACAGAAAAGGAGCGCTTAATTATGAATAATTATAAAGATATTATTACAGAATCATTTGTTGCAAAACTTTTAAAAGAATTAAACGGAATAGGAATAACAACTTATAACATTGAGTGCATTATGTTAGAAGGTAGTTCTCTTTATTTAAATAACTTTAATGATTTGGATTTTAAAATCATTGTCAAACGTTATTTCCCAAAGGCGGAAACATTAAAATGCTTTGAAATTGATGGATACAAAGTTGAATGTTGTTATTATACAAATCAAGACTGGTCTAAAGTAATGAATTATAAAAAGGATGCACATTACATTATGGAAAGTCCAGATATGATTTGTGTCTATGGGGACGATTCTAATTTTTATCGTTATGACACATCAAACAAATCTATTCAAAGATATGTATTAAATATATTTGATAAGTATTTTTTCAATTACGATGCTAAAAGAAAAGGTACATATCAAATGAAAGACAAAAGATTATGGAATTTTCTTCTTTTTGCTTTTAAAGTAAAAAACGAATCTAACGCTTTATCTTCTGCACAAATAGAAAAAATGCAAAAAGCACATGATGGTGATTTAACTAAAGCTGATTGTAAATATCTTTTTGATGAACTAAAGGAGATTATATATGGCTAATATCGAAGATTATAAAAAACAAGTTGATTCGGTTGATAATAGCTCATCCAATAAGCAATCAGTTGACTATTATAAGATGGCAAAAGATCAAGAATACTCAACTTTATTAGATAAAGAAATACAGCTTGAAAATGCAAAAGCTGCTGCTTTAAGACATACAAATAATCAAATGGCCGCACAAGGATTATCTTCTCAAGGGTATGGTAATTCTTTTAATACAGGAGTGTATGGCAAATATATGCAAGCTGTTGATAATGCTCAATCTACTTATAATACCAATATTAAAAATATTGATAAACAACAATATGATGATGAGCAAAATAAAGCAAATGATAGATTTCAAAGTATTACAACTATGTTAACTCAAGCAACGGATATGAATCAAATGAACTCTTTATTGGAAGATTATGGTTATGGTAGTTATGTAACTGACAATAATGGAAATAATACATTCCAATTTAACAACAAACCAGAAGGAATGTCTGATGATGATTGGTATCAATTGAAGTATTACTATAACTTACAAAAGAAAACCATCGAAGAAAGCGCTACTCCACAATATGCTGCTAATTATGGCAATTTAGATTCTTGGAAAGCAGCTTCTTATATTACTAGCTCAGGCAAAACTAAAAATATTGGTGATAATTTTAAATATGAATCACAAAATCTTTGGGCAAAAATCAATGCTGGTGAATATGACTATGGAACTACAATAAAATTGCAAAATGGTTCAGGAGACATAATCTATGTGCAATGGACACAAAATGGCTTAAGAATGGTTAATAAAGAAGCTTATGATAATAGCAGTAATAAAGATTCTTTAGTTTGGAAACAAAATGTAAATAAATAATTATTAAAGGTGATAATATGGCAACTTCGCGAAATGAATATTTAAAAACTCTCAATAAAATGAGAGATAATTATCAAAATAATGGTAATGCAATGATAAATACTTTGGACGACTCAACCTCTGTTGGGGAAGAGTTGTCTTCTTTCGCGTACATGGATACCAAAATACCTTCAATTCCTTCTTCATCAAATGAAAATTTAGCGTCTGTTAAAGAAGAAAGAAATGGATGGCAAAGGTCTTTAGACACAGTAGAAGATACGATGTCTAATATTAGTAGAGGTGTCTTTAATTTCTTTGATTCTATTGGCGATTTTTTAATTGGTACAGCTGGAGAAATTGGATCGTGGTTTGGTGCTGATACAGAATGGGCTGAAAACGCAATCAAATATGATTGGGTTAGCCAAGCTAATGAGGCACTATCAGTTTTAAATGTCTATGATGTTTTAAGTGGAGATGTATTTACAGAAGATTACTGGTCTGATTATGCTAATGTCTTTTCTTCTCCAGAACAAGCGCAATTTCGTGCGGAAAAACGTAGACAAGGATCATTTGTATCAGATGCAAGTGAAAAGTTTCAGTCTGGATTTAAAAATGTTACTGAAGGCATTGGCGAATTATTACCAAGTCTTGCTGTGGCCGCTGTAACTGGAGGTTCTTCACTTGGAGCACAAGCCGCAATTCAAGGCGGTATTGCTGTTGCCAAAAGCGGTGGACAATCTATGGAGTCTGCACTTAATGAAGGTGCAAACTTTCATGGTGCAGTTAAATATGGAGTAGTAAAAGGCACAATCTCAGGCATTATTACAGCAGCAACCGTTGGAATTGGTGGCTCTGTCTTATCAGGCGGGGAAGGTTTTGTATCAAAAGGCGCACAAAAAATAGGCGAAGCAGTAGGAAAAGTTTTTTCAAATAGTGCAACAGCAGAAGTTATTGCTGGAAAAACAGCTGAAATATTTATGCGCGCTGGAATTGATGCTGGAAGTGCTGGTGCGCAATCATTATTAGATCCAGTATTAAAACAAATTACATATGATAGTGATGCTATTCAAAAAGCTTATGGTTCCGATGAAGCTATTCAAAATACACTTGCTAATGTTGGAAATGTTATGATACAAGCAGGCGTGACTAGTGCTATTTTAAGTACAGGTAAAGAAATTGTAAATGGCGCAAAATCTGGTTCCTTTGATAAATATAAAGAAAATTATTTTGTAAACAAAGAAACACGTAGCGATCAATTAAAAGCACAAGCATATAAAAAAGAATATGATAAACTTTGCAAAGAATATTATGAAGAAGCAGGTTTATCTAGTGGTAAATTATTATCAAAAGATGAATTTGTGGATTTATCCATGAAATTTAGCAATAAAATAGAAAAGCTTGGTACAAAATATAATATTTCCGAAGTTTTAAAAAGAGTATCTACAAATAAATCATATGATGGAACAGCCGCTAGTAAATACGCTGATGCTATTCAAAGTTCTAAGCAAGAAGTTGTTTCAACATTAACCCCACGTGCAATCTCTCATACATTGCCTAAAGCTATTGCATATGATTATATTAAAAAATCAGGTTGGAAACCATCATCTAATGAAGAAGCAAGTAGTAATACAACATTTTCTTCTGATGATGGGTATTTAAAATTAACTTATAACAATGAAGATGGATCTAGTGTTATTACGACACCAAATAATCCAAATTCTCCAATTGCTTTAATTAAAAATAAAAATCATTCTCTTTCATTGTCAATTTCATCACCAAATCAAGCTGTCGCAATGATTAGCACGTTGCAAAAAGGATATACTGATAATTTACCTTCTACTTTTGTGTACAAGGATAAGACATATCCTTTAACTACATCTACTTTAAAATCAGTAGTTGCAAAAGAAGAAAATAAAGATAATTCATTATTTGGATTAAAAGATGGAGAAACAGCTTTAAAATATTTAGAGAATAATTATTCCGAAAAAGAATTGCAACAATTGAATAATTCGCAATCGCGAATCATTACAAGTGGTGAAGAATTAAAAAGCTATATTTATCAAGTATACAATGATTATGAAAACGCTAAAAACAAAGCTATTATTGGAAGAATAACTAAATCAACTATATCACATTTAAAAAACGATACGGGTATAGATTTTAGTGGCTTTTCACTTGCATATAATAAGTCATATTTGAAACACATTGAAAAGAAACATATTTTAAGCAAAGATGAATCGCTTCCATTATCCTACAATGATTTATTTAAATTTCCATACATAATGGAAAACTATGATACAGCAACTATTGCTGATAATGGTAAATTATTAGTCACCAAATGGATTGGCGATCAATATCAGATGGTTGCAGAATATTCTATGAAGTCTAAAAATTTAGTATTAAATTCTCTTTATAAAATAAAAAAAGAGAGGAATAAATCTCTCCCAACCTCTCATGATTCTAATGAATCCTTACCAAGTGTTACGTCCGAAACGCCATCTGGGGTATCTTCTTCCTCTAATAATAATATATCACAAATTCAAGAAAATGATACATCAAAATCAAAAAAAAGTACGCCGATAGTTGAAAATAGTTCAACTTCATCCTATAATAAAGAAAAAGGAGGAGATTTCGATGACTTTAGAAGAATACAAGAAGAAAGTAGAAGAACATCTAGTGAAGAAGTGCAACTTTACCACTCAAAGGGCAAAGAAATTGATAGCTCTTTACGAAGAAGACTTTCCACAATTTTTAAAAGACAATTGGAGTCCCTTAACTACGGCATCAGCGATGATAGCAGGATATTAAAAAATACAGGCGAATTTAGAATAATTAAAAATATTGATGGAGCTTTGTTCCATGATATTTTTGAAATTGTCCATAATTATTTGCCAAATGGCGAATTAGTTGATTTACATGATAATTATAATGATTGTACATGTTACTTAAGCGATGATGGCTTAAGTGGTTTTGCTATAACTAAAAATGGAGATTTAATTAGTGTTTTTAATTTGAATGACAAACGAGGATGGTTAAGATCTATTGCAGATGAAATCAAATCTAAAGCTAAAACATTAGACTGCTACATTTCTCCTATTCAAAATTTACAAGAAATGTATGAATCTAAATTTGGCTTTAAAACGGCATCGATAATGGATTATAATATGGATTTCGACCATGACAACATTGCGGCTAATCATGATAATCCGCAAGTTGCTTTTATGGTTAATACTGATGAAAATGTAATTACCAAACATTTCAATAAAGATCAATATGATGAAGCACAATCATATCAACTTTCTTATGCGAAAAAAGATAGTTCTAAATCAACCATTGATGTTGTACCAGAAGGTCATAAACCAAGTTTAGTAAAAGATAGTGCAAATTTACGTAAAGAAAAAGTATATTCTTTAAAAACAACAGAAGAAATTATAAAAAACGTGCTAACTAATATTCGAAAAAAATTTCCTGATGGTTTAAAAATAAAACTTACCTCTTCTCAAAATTCAATAATTCGTAAAACTTTTGAAGAAATAAATCTTTCTAGCAATGTTGATACTGTAATTAGTAATTTAATGGAGACTATTTTAAGTGCAAATATTGAAATCGGTGAAGACGAAAATATTGTTGAATATAAGCTTTCTGATATTGCAAGCGATGAGATTAGAAGTGATTTAAAAAAAGCGATTAGTGGTCTCATTGAACACAAAGGAAATCAAAGCACTATAGCTAAATTGACCGACAAATATTTAACTACTATAGATAGACTTTGTGATAAAATATCTGAATTGAGATCTAGAACTGAGTATTTAATTGATTCTATCAAAAAAATTGATTCTATTAAGAAAAAAGTTGAAAATTCAAAAAGTATGACCGCCACTGGTGATATGGTAGTTCAAGATATTACAATGATTAAAAATTTAATTAAAGGAATACATTTATCAAAAACTAAAAAAGGTATTTCTCCTCTTTCTATTACACATTTTGTGGAGAATTTAAAATCATATACACCTGATATGTTTGACGATAGTCTTTTAGGCTTTAATAGTGATTTTAAAGCTATAGCAGATTATTTTGAAGATAAATTCGTTGATGGACAGTTTCCTAATAGAGAACTTACTATAGAAGAAACAAGAATGTTTAACAAAGGATTAGCATTCATAAATGCAATGGCAAGAGAATTATCTTCTGAAAAGACAAAACAAATGGTAGAAATGATAAAAACCGTTCATAAACAAACAACATTCATCCAAAAAAATATTGGTCCAACTAAATATGGATTTATTGAAGGCATTGCTGATACAGCTATTGGCGCTCCATCATATTTTTCAGGTATACTTGGGCAAGACCATGAATTCACTAAACTAATAACCACTGAATATATGACTGCCTATAACAATAAAATAGGTGTCTATACAAGTTTTTGGAACTTGGTCTATAAAAAAATTGCAAAGCAAGTTGGGATTGATATAAATAAACTTAGAAGAAATCTTGGCAAAAAAATTTCTTTTAAAGGCCAAAAAATATCTTTAGAAAATGCGTTGGATATGTATTGCACGCTAAAAGCAAATGAAGAAGCTTTTAATGTTGGATTTGAAATTTATAATAAAAAAACAAAATCAAATGTAACAATTAAAATTTCTAAAGATGAATTTGATGATTTCTCTAGTTTGATTCCAGAAAAGGTAAAACAATATGCAGATGAAATTTCTAAAGCAGCGTATAATGGTGAATTTAAAGAATATTTATCAAAAAAATACGAGCAATTTACAGGTGTTCCACTCGAATTAACATCTAATTATTATCCACAATCTAGGGGAAAGTTAAACAATAGTGGTTTAGAGAGTTTAAATGCAAATGATAGAGGATTTTTGACGACATCTAATACAAGCATTATTAAGAAAAGAACAGGTAGCAAATCCCCATTTAAAGTTACTGGATTTTTATCTCGCTTAAATGGATATATTAGCAAAGTTTCTTACTATGGTGAATTTACTGAATACATCGATAAATATAGAATATTCTTAAATAAAAAAATTGATGGTGTAAGTATAAATAATATATTTGATGAAATTATTCCGAATTGGAATACTGGCAAAACGCCATGGTCGAAATATTTATCTCAAATTATTCTTGAAAAGCCAAATGGTAATGTTGATGGTTTCTTTAATAGTTTATTTTCAAAAGGAGCAAGCGCTGTGCTTGGTGCTAATATTTCATCAGCTTTAAAACAATTTGGATCGGAATTTACAATGGCTATGTATAGTGGTTTAGGTGATTGGTCTAAGACATTGTTTAGAGGCCTCACTAATTTGACTAAGTGGAATGAAATATCAAGAATTTTACAAGAACAACAACCATATTTTTCAGAAAGATGGGGATCGGCTGAAGTGATTCGCTCTAAATCAGGCGCTTCTGAAGTTCCTGACTGGATTAAGAAATTTGGTATTCTCATGGAAATAAATGATAAATCGATTATTATTTCACATGGTTGGGCTCTTGCTCAATATTTAGCTAAGAAAAATGGATTTGGAGATTATTGGTCTGAAGGAAACAATAAAGAAGCAGCAAGAATTCTTACCGATATTGTTTTGACAACCCAATCTAACAGCCAACCAATGTATACTTCAAGATTAAGAAGTGGTTATCTTGGCTCATTAGCTAAAAATATATTTGGTATTTTTGGCTCTGATAATCAAATTAAAACAGAGCAATTTAAAAAAGCATTCTACCAAGGCAAGTATGCAAAGAAAAGAATGGACTCTTATGAAAAAGCTATGAATGATGATAGTGCATCAGAAGAAGATAGAGAATTCTATAAAAGTGAATATACAAAAGCTAAGAAAGATTTCTCAAGATGTAAGAAAGCGTTAGCTGACATTATTCCTGTTCTTTTAATGGGCGGTATAGCAACAACTATTATCAGTGAGATTGTTGCTCGATTAAAAGGTAGAAAAGAATGGAACGAATTTGATTCAGGAGAATTCGCTAAAGATATGCTACTAGAGTCTTTTGTTAACTGGATGCCATATGTTGGAACAATTTCTAATGCGATAGAAAATAATTCTGATGTATCAATGTTTACTCTTGATCAAGTAAATGAAATCATATCAACATCTACAGATTTGATTGATGCAGCTAAATCTGGAGATACTGTTAAAGTCCGAAAAGCAGCAATTAAAATAGCAATGTATTTATCTCAACTAACAGGTTTTCCAACAAAAAATCTTTATGATTTAATAATTGGTTCGATTTACCAATTTGATAAAGACACAGCTACATATATTAGATCGTGGACAAATGGTTATTCTTCATCTTACATTAAGTCTCAATATAAAGATGCTTTGAATAATAATCTTACTGGAAAAGCAAAAGCAAACTTAAAAGTTTGGTCATCGATGTATAGCATAAATTTGACTGACTCAGAAATTAACGAAATAATTTCACTAGGTAAGAATGGATGCGATGTTTCACCAAGAACATTAGCAACGAGTTACAATGACGAAAATGGAATCGAAATTGAAATGACACATTCTCAAAGCAAAATGTTTTACGAATATTATTCGAAAGCATCAAATGAAGTTAAGGAATTATTAAGTAATTCAAATTATCAATCCTTAGATGATGAATATAAAGCAAAGTTATTACAAAAAGTTTATAACACTTATTATTACTATGCACAAACTAAAATTTCAGGAGTTCAATCTACCAATAAATTAACTCAATTGTTGGCAGCATCTAATGGCAATATCAATGTATCAAAATTGATAATTGGCATTAACGCAATATCTACAATTAAGGCAACTAAAAATAAAACTAGAAAAGAACTTATTTTAGAAGCATTAAACAAATATAAAAACTATTCTAAGCAAGAGAAACTCTTAATGCTTTATATCTCTGGCCTTAGTGTAAGTGATAATAATAAACAAGATTTAAAACGATATTTATCACAAAAAGGAATGTCTACAAAAGACATAAAAGAATACTTAAAACTCAACTAAAAAGAATCGAACCATTTGTGACATTTTAGAGGTGCTTAAAAATTTTTCCCTTGCATTTTCCCTTACAATTCCCTTACAAGTAAGAAAAAAGTCCGATAGAATCGGACTAAATCAACGAATGGAGCAGGCGACGGGAATCGAACCCGCATAACTACCTTGGCAAGGTAGTGTTCTACCACTGAACTACACCTGCGTGCTTATTTATAATATCATACTCAAATAAAATTTCAAGTTTTTTTTCATTCTTTTGATGATTTTTTTTTTGAGTATGGTAAACTATGTAAGAAGCGAGGAAGTTTTTATGGCTACAACATTAGATTTAGCAGAATTAATTTTTGGTGATATTCATGAAACACCAGAAGATTTAGAAAAAAAATATCCCAAGAGAGATTTACCAGAAGGCGCATTAGTTACCCGTTTTGCACCATCTCCAACGGGCTTTTTACATACCGGTTCTTTATTTACCGCGATGATTGGTTCCAAGTTAGCCCATCAAAGTCATGGTGTCTTTTATATTCGTTTAGAAGATACCGATACCAAAAGAGAAATCGAAGGTTCAGGTTTAGAATTATTAACCCAATTAAAGGCTTTTAACATTGTTCCTGATGAAGGCTATTTAGGTGATCATGAAGAAGGTAACTATGGCCCTTATGCCCAATCACACCGTGCCTATATTTATAAGGTATTTATTAAAGACTTAATTAAAAAAGGAAGAGCGTATCCCTGTTTCTGCAGTGCGAAAGATTTAGAAGAACTTCGTACGATGCAAGAAAGAAATAAAATCATTCCAGGTTATTATCAACATTATGCAAAGTGTCGCTTTTTAACGCCTGATGAAGCCATTCAAAAAATTCAAAATGGTGAATCTTACGTCATTCGTTTTAAGAGCATGGGCAACCATTTACGTAAAGTAAAGGTACACGACTTAATTCGTGGTACTTTAGAAATTGCCGAAAACGATCAAGATATCGTTATTTTAAAAAGCGATGGTTTACCAACCTATCACTTTGCACACGCGATTGATGATCACTTAATGCATACCACTACCGTTACAAGAGGCGAAGAATGGATTTCTTCTTTACCCATTCATATTGAATTATTTGACGCTTTAGGATTTGAGCGTCCAGATTACGCACACTTACCTGTCATTATGAAAATGGATAATGGAAGTAGAAGAAAATTATCCAAACGTAAAGACGATGAAGCGGCAGTTTCCTTCTTCTTAAAAGATGGTTATCCCGCTGATGCTTTAATTGAATATTTAATGACCATTGCTAACTCCAACTTTGAGGAGTGGCGCGGACAAAATCCTAACGCTCCTTTAGATGACTTTATGATGTCTTTCCAAAAGATTTCTTTAGATGGCGCTTTATTTGACATGATGAAGCTTAAATATATTGCAAAAGAAAGATTATCCAAGAGAAACGCTCATGAAATTACAAAAGAGGCCTATGCCTGGGCAAAAGTCTATGATCCTGAATTACAAGTCGTCATCGATAGAGATCCTGCTTATTTTGAAAGAATCATGAATATTGAAAGAGAAAAAGAAAATCCTCGTAAGGATTATGAAAAATATTCTGATTTATTAACCTTAAATCGTTTCTTCTATGCTGATTTCTATGATGAAATGATGAAAGAAAAAGAATTGCCATTCAATGAATTCATTGATAAAAATGTTCGTAATGCTTTATTAAAAGAATTTATTGAAACATATGATAGTTCTTTAGATGAAAGTACTTGGTTTGCTTCATTAAAAGCATTAGGTGAAAAATATCATTTCGCTCCTAATGGCAAAACGTATAAACAAAATAAAGATTTATATCTTGGTCATGTAGGTGATGTAGCGGAAATGGTTCGTGTCGCGTTAACTACATCCAAACAATCACCTAATTTATATTGGATTTTACAAATTCTTGGCGTTGATGAAATTCGTCGTAGAATTGAAAAAGTTATTGCTTTATAATCTTGTATTTTTACTGCATATCCATTAAAATATGCAGTACATGGTCCCTTAGTGGAACTGGTTAACACGTCTCCCTCTCAAGGAGAAGAATAGGAGTTCGAGCCTCCTAGGGATCACCATATAGCAAAATGAGAAGATGCTAAAAACGTTCATTATGATGATGGTAGCGTCTTCTTTTTTTGAACATTAAATAACGAATAATTTACATAGCATTTATGAATAATATCAAGAAATTTCCTTGATTTATGAAAAAATATTGCAAAATTTATGAAAAATATTTGACATTTACATGGTAAAAATGCTAATAATTGATTAAATAAAAAAAAGAGAGGATGTTATATGATGAAAAAGAAAATGTTATTTTTAGTGATTCCATTTTTACTTTTAGGACTCGTATCCTGTAATGGTGAAGGTGGAGATAATTCTTCAAGTGTTTCTACACCAGTGAAAGATCCAATGTTTGAAGGCGAATGGGATAGTGAACTTAAAGTTTTAATGAATAATTTGTTAAAAGAAGAAATTCCCTATGTCAAATTAGCGGATTCCTATGAATTCTCTAAAGAAGCCGATTCAACAGGAGAGTATATCTATATTTCTGGTGCTTCCACTACTGACTTTGTTGAGGCATATGGCAATTACTTAGAAACCCAAGGTTATGCCTATGATAGTGAAGAAAAAGAAGAGAATGAGAACTATACTTATACAGCTTATTTCTATACAAAAGGAAATTTAGTCATTCAATTAGATCATTTTCCAGGCGCAACGATAAATGGGGAAACTTACGCTGCCGCAAATGAAATCTATGCTTGGTTAGAAGATGATAGCGGTTCTACTGGTGATGATGTAGGACAAACAACATTAACCGCTTGGCCAACTGATTTATTAGAAATGATGAATTCTTCATTTGGTAAAACGATTCCATTTGTCGCGTTAGCAGATAATTTTGAGTATTCTAACGACGAAGAGTGCGTTTATATTACGGATGCAACAAGCACGAATTATCTTACCAATTATGGTGTGGCATTAGAAGAAGCTGGATTTGCGAAATCAGCAGAAGATAATAGTTATGGCTATACCATTTATCGGTATTATGTACAAGCAAACGACGATTATAATTTAGTAGTTGAATATGGCTTTTTTCCAGGAAATGATTATTATTCTGCTGGAAACTCCATTTCAATGTATTTAAATCAAATCATTAAAGAAGTAAAAGTTGATGCATGGCCTTCAAGCGAAATTGCTTCGGTTATGAATGAAAAATGCAAATTAACCATTCCAGAATTTGCTATTTCAGGACAATATACTTATTTCTTCTATGGAACGGGCATTTATGTTTATGGCACTTCTGATAGTGATCTTTCTAGCAGTTATGTCTCTAGTTTAACTGCCGCTAATTTCTTATTAGGCTATGACGCTTATCAAGAATTAGATTATTACTATGACTGGGAAGAGTACGTCAGTGTGTATTTAAGCTATGATGCAGATGAAAAAAAATTTATGATTTTAATTCAACCTACTGAACCACAATACGATGAGTTACTTGCAAGCTTCCCACAAGATAAGATTGCAACTTTCTTAGGAGATAGTGCAGTAGAAGTTCCAAGCTTTAGTATTGCTGAAGGTGAAACTTATAAATACACCTATCAAGAAGAATTCGAATTCCTTGGTTATACTTTCCCTGCCTCTATTGAAATTGATGTAAAAGATGCAGGTACAGTGGGTACAAATGCATTAGAAGATACCTACAAAGCACTTTTAAAAGAAAAAGGATGGAAAATCGATGATAGCCAATATGATGATAATGGCTATATTGCAACTTCTGGTAGTGTAACGCTTACTTTCTATACCCAAGATGGTGTTTTCTCTTTATATATTGAAAAATAAAAAATGAAATGAAAAGGTATCCTTTCATTGTGTGAGGGATACCTTTTTTCTATGTTTAATTATATTTTACAACATCAATGGCTTCGTTAACGAGAGACCATAATTGTTGGAAAGGAGACCGTAAAGTCCAGAAACTTATGCCACCTAAGTGGTAGCGGAGCGCTAAATCAATCTTTTTTGCAATACTTCTTCCGTCTTCATAATAGACAATATGCTTCTTATTCTCTTTATAATAGACGAAATAAGGTGTTTCGGAATTTTCTTCAAAATAAATTTTAGCTTTTTCTTTATAGGCGAGCGCTAAAGCATCTTCATAACTTAATGATTTGGCCTTTTGCCCTTTTTTAAAGGGGAGCGTAAAATCATAACCATAGGTAGGAATGCCTAAATTAATCTTCTCTGGATTGATTTCTTGAATGGCGTATTCTACTACTTTTCTTACTAAGTGAAGAGGAGCGACTGCCATAGCGGGACCATAAGTATATCCCCATTCATAAGTCATAATGATGACGCGATCAACGATTTCTCCAATGCGTTTATAATCATGTGCTTCGTAGAGCAAGCCTTCTTGGTTTTTTGAATACTTTGGGGCGACGGCGACACTGAATTCATAGTCATAAGATAATTTATCTCTTAATTCTAAAAGGAATGTGATATAGTTATCTTTATCTTCAGGGCTTACATATTCAAAATCAATGTTGACGCCATAATATTTTTTATTGACGATGGTTTGATAAATTTCATCAACTAATTTTTTTCTTGCATCACTGGAACGAAGAACAAAACTTGCTAAAGATGTTGAGAAACTTCCTTTTTCATCAGTGTTTGTCACCGTTAAAATTGGGGCGATTTCATTGCGGTTTAACCGCGCAATAGTGACCTCATCTTGAATGGGAATGATGGAACCATCATCACGGATATGATAAGCAAAAATACTAACAAAGGTTAAGGCATCGCCATTTGGAAGATATTCGTCTTCATTAGTTTTAGGAAAGATATAGCCATTGACGGTCATAGGACGTTTTCGATCCATGTCGTTTGTAATCATCACTTGTTGACCTGGATAAATAACGAAAGGTTTTTGAATATATGGATTAGCGTCAAGAATACTACTTACAGTAACACCATATTTTTGGGAAATAGAGTAAAGAGACTCACCTTTTGTTACTACGTGTACAGTTTGCTCGGATGGAATCACTAATCCTTGACCGATAATGAGGGTATGGGAAACTTGTAACCCATTTGCAGAAACAATTTCATTGACGGTCGTATGATACGTCTTGGCAATTTCATATAAAGAATCACCTTCTTTTACGGTATAAAGAATCATAAATAATCACCTCATAACAATATATGAAAAAAGTGAGAAAAATACTTATCAAATGAAAAGAGTTGTGCTATGAATAAAAATATAAGAGGTGAAGCTATATGGAAGAATCATGGAAAAAGGGATGGATTGAAGTTATCACAGGTCCAATGTTTGCGGGGAAAAGTGAAGAACTCATTCGTCGTATTAAACGTTTGGAATATGCGCATAAAAAGACATTGGTTTTCAAACCCAAAATTGATAATCGCTATTCCGAAAATGAAATCGTTTCTCATTCGAAGATTAAAACACGTTCTATTAATATTGAAACCGCGCAAGATATTTTAAAGTACGTGGATCGTGATACGGAAGCAGTCGTCATCGATGAAGTACAATTCTTAGACCACGAGATTGTTCATGTAGTGGAAGATCTTGCAAATCGCGGCATCCGGGTTATCGTTGCTGGTTTAGACCGTGATTTCCGAGGTGAGCCATTCCAAAATATGCCTGAGCTTTTAGCTTTAGCGGAAGACGTTACGAAGCTCACAGCGATTTGTATGCGCTGCGGAGCACCCGCGACTAGAACGCAAAGATTAGTAAATGGAGAGCCTGCTTCTTATGACGACCCCATTATTATTGTGGGAGCAAGCGAAAGTTACGAACCCCGCTGCCGCCACTGCCATGAGGTAAAAAAATAGATTTTCACCGATAAATAAAAGGTTTTTTAAATACTAAAAAACTACTATGAAAACTCTTTCAAAGCTTGTAAAAAAATTGCATTAAAAAAATGACCTAAAAAGGTTGCAACCCTCGATTTTGATTAGTATAATAAAGTTACGTTTAACGCGTAATGCCAGGATAAGGCAGAGCCGGTAGAAAGTATGGCGAAGAGCCGGTTGGTTTGTTTTATTTTGCGCTTTTTGATATAAAACTATAGGATTTTAAGGAGTATTTTTATGAAAAAGATTATTAAACGCGATGGTAGAAAAGTGAATTTTGATGAAAAGAAAATTCTTCAAGCCATCGAAAAGGCCTTTGAGTCACAAGGCAAGAAAGATGAAGAAAAAGTAGAGAAAATTACCGATGAAGTCGTCCAAAAAATGGAGGAAATCTACAAAAGAAGAACACCAACTGTAGAACAAGTCCAAGATTTAATTGAAACGGTTTTAATGGAGAATGATGAACTCGATGTGGCGAAGGCTTATATTCTTTATCGTGCTGAAAGAACAAGAATTCGGGAAGCGAATACCTGTTTAATGCAAACCCTTCGTGATATTACTTTCCAAGACTCCAAAGATAATGACGTAAAAAGAGAAAACGCTAATATCAATGGTGATACCGCAATGGGCACCATGTTAAAGTATGGCTCAGAAGCGGCTAAAGCTTTTTATCACGCTCACGTTTTAGATAAACGTTTTGCCGATGCTCATTTACGTGGTGATATTCATATTCACGATTTGGACTTCTATACCTTAACGATGACCTGTTGCCAAATCGATTTAATTAAATTATTCCATGGTGGTTTTTCCACGGGACATGGTTTCTTACGTGAACCCAATAGCATTCGTTCTTATGCTTCTTTAGCGTGTATCGCTATTCAAGCGGATCAAAACGACCAACATGGTGGTCAAAGTGTTCCTAACTTTGACTATGCTATGGCTTTAGGGGTAAGAAAATCTTATCGTAAAAACTTAAGAAACAATATTGTAAAGATTTATTCTCTTTTTGTCGATGATGGTATGGATAAAGAAATGGGAAATACCATTATTTCTAAAGCTGAAGAAAAAGGACATGCCGAATGCCGTATGAAAAATAAAGATTTTGAAAAAGCTTTATTTGATGTATTATCCGAAATGTATCCGGAACTTCCTCATGAAAAATTAGTAAAGAAGATTATAGATTGTTCTTATAACGAAACACAAGATGATACCCTTCAAGCGATGGAAGCTTTAATCCATAACTTAAACACCATGCATTCTCGTGCTGGTGCACAAGTACCATTCTCCTCATTGAACTATGGTACCGATACTTCCGAAGAAGGAAGAATGGTTATGGACCAATTATTAGAAGCCACCATGAATGGTTTAGGAAGAGGAGAAACCCCAATTTTCCCAATTCAAATCTTTAAAGTAAAAGAAGGCATTAACTTCAATCCAGGAGATCCTAACTACGATTTATATAAGAAGGCAATTCGCTGTAGTGGAAAACGTTTATTCCCTAACTTCTCCTTTATTGACGCACCAATGAACATCCCATTCTATAAACCAGGCGACTATAACACGGAAATCGCTTATATGGGCTGTAGAACCCGTGTTATGAGCAATGTTGTGAAAGATAAGGAAGTAACTGCGGGACGTGGCAATTTATCCTTCACATCCATCAATTTGCCTCGTTTAGCCATTGAAGCAAAAGGTGATTTAGATAAATTCTTCCATTCTTTAGATGAAATGCTAGATTTAGTCAAAGATCAACTATTAGAAAGATATAAAATTCAATACCATAAACACGTTTATAACTTCCCATTCTTAATGGGACAAGGTGTATGGCTTGATTCCGATAAATTAAAATATGATGATGAAGTTGGACCAGTTTTAATTCATGGAACTTTAACCATTGGCTTTATTGGTTTAGCTGAAACATTAAAGGCATTAATTGGAAAACACCATGGTGAATCCGATGAAGCCCAAGAATTAGGTATCAAAATCATTTCTCATATGAGAGAAGCCACTGATCGTTATACCGAACAATATCATCTTAACTTCTCATTAATTGCGACACCAGCGGAAGGATTATCTGGACGCTTTGTGAAAATTGATGCGAAACGTTATGGTAAAATTCCAGGCGTAACCGATCGAGAATTCTATACGAACTCTTTCCATATTCCCGTTTATTATCCAATTGGAATTTTTGAAAAGATTCATCGTGAAGCACCCTATAACTTCTTAACCAATGGTGGACATATTACTTATGTTGAAGTGGATGGTGACGTAGCGAAAAACGAAGAAGCGTTTGAAAGAATTATTCGTTGTATGCATGATGAAGGTATTGGTTATGGTTCTGTTAACCACCCATTAGACCGCGATCCAGTTTGTGGGTATTCCGGCATCATTGATAACGTTTGCCCATGTTGCGGACGTAAAGAAGAAGACGTTGCTTTTGAAAGAATTCGTCGTATCACCGGTTATTTAGTGGGAACATTAGATCGCTTTAACGATGCAAAAAGAGCAGAAGTTCAAGCGAGAGTCCGTCACATGACAAAGGATGATATCCATGGGTAAGATTCGTATTGCAGGCATTGTTAACGATTCTATCGTTGATGGCCCTGGCATTCGTTTAGCGGTTTTCACCCAAGGTTGTGCCCATAACTGCCCCGGTTGTCATAATCCGGAAACGCATGATTTTTCTAAAGGCTATGATGAAGATATCGATAAAATCATCAAAATGGCTTTACAAAATCCATTATTAAGCGGAGTCACTCTTACGGGTGGAGATCCCCTTTATCAAATTGATGCCTGTTTAGAATTAGCGTATAAGCTATCAGGACATGGTCTCTCTTTGATTGTCTATACCGGATTTACTTGGGAAGAAATTATGAAGCTTCGCAAAGAAAATGAAAACTTAGATCGTTTACTTCATGAAGTTGATTATATTATTGATGGTCCTTTCCATTTAGAAGAAAGAGACATTTCCTTACGCTTTAGAGGAAGTACCAATCAGAGAATTATCGATGTAAAAAAATCTTTACACGAAAATCAAATGGTCTTAGTTACTTGGTAATTTCATAAAATGAAACTGTATAAAGTGGTTTTGCTTTATACAGTTTTTTTATGGGAATTAGCATAAAAAAGCATATTTTTTTAGAAAAATGACGTGTTTTTCACCTTGAAAAAGATAAGAAGCAATGATATAATATTTATCAGTTTCTAACTGAGGAGTTGGTTTAGATGCCTGATGGGCCTAGTCTGTTTACGATATTTGCACAAAATACTGGATCTTGGACTTCCTGGATTTTAATTATTGTGCTTGTTTTATTTGGTGCGATTTTTTCAGCAAGTGAAACAGCGCTTGCTTCTTGTAACCGAATTCGAATTAGAGTCAAAGAGGATGATGGAAATCGGACAGCAAAAATAGTTTGTAAAGTAGTGGATAAATTTGATCATGCAGTATCCGTACTTTTAATTGGCAACAACATTGTTGCTGTTTTCGTGTCATCCATTTCTACCTTACTTTTTATTCGCTTGTTACCAGAGGCGACAAGTTCAACGATAACGCTCGTTGCAACTGTGGTTTCTACCGCAATTTGCTTTTTATTTTCCGATACGTTACCGAAAGCTTTGGCGAGAATTTATCCAGACCGCATTGCTTCAATGACCGCTTGGTTCGTTTATTTTCTCATGATTATCTTATGGCCCTTTGCTAAAATCTTTGAAGGCATTGTTTTTATCGTACAAAAAATGTTTCATATTAAAGAAGAGCCTTCTATGACTGAAGAGGATTTCTCTAATATGATTGAATCCATTGAAGAAGAAGGACTTTTAGAAGAACAAGAAAGTGATATCATTCAAAATTCATTAGATTTTAGCGATACCATTGTAAAAGATGTTTTTACACCAAAAGAAAAAATGTTTGCAATCAATATTGATTCTTTAACGCATGATACGTTAAATCAAATCATTTTAGATACACCTTATTCAAGAATACCTGTATATAAAAAAGACATTGATCATATCATTGGTATTTTAGTTGTTAAATCCTATTTAAAATCTTATTTCTCTAATAAAAAGGTTTCTATTAAATCGACTTTAAAAAAGGTTTATGTAGTTTCTCCTTCGATTTCCATGGATGAATTATTAGAAGGTTTTAATAAAAATAAAACGCATATTGCTATTGTTAAGTCGAAAGACAACCAAACTTTAGGCATGGTAACCATGGAAGATTTATTAGAAGAATTAGTAGGCGAAGCAACTAAAGAAACGGCTTCTTTATCCGAACCAAAAAGGGGTGATAAAGAATGAAAGAGTTTTTAATACATTATGGTTGGCAAACGCTTATCTTGATTATTTGTTTATTAGCGTCGGGCTTTTTATCATCCTCTGAACTTGCATATACTGTAGTGAATAAACTACGTTTAAAAAAAGAAAGTGAAGAAGGAAATAAGACGTCTCGTCTAGCCGTTAAATTAATTGATGATTATGATAAAACATTAACCGCAATTTTATTTGGTAATAATTTAGTGAATATTGCTTGTTCTTCTTTAGCTACGATGATCTGTATTGGTATTTTTAAAACCAATGATGCCATTAGTGATGAAACGGCTTCAACCATTTCATCCATTGTTGTTTTAGTTTTCTTAATTATTTTTGGTGAAGTTATTCCAAAAAATTTAGGAACGATGAGTTCTTATAAACTTTCTAAAGCTTTTGCCTATCCAATTCAATTTTTAAAGATTATTTTCTGGCCCGTGACTTTTGTTGTCTCTGGCATTGTAAAAGGATTTACTCATATCTTACCAAAGAAAAAAGAAAACGAACCTTCCGTAACTGATGAAGAATTATTAGAAATCGTGGATACCATTGAAGAAGAAGGCGTAATTGATGAAAAACAAGGAGAACTATTAAAGTCCGCAATTGATTTTACTGATACCGATGCTTATGAAATAATGACACCACGTGTAGACGTCTTTGCGTTTGATATTGAAGACGACTTTAAAGAATTGATTGAAGATCATGAAATTTTCCTTCATTCTCTCATTCCAGTTTACGAAGAATCAATTGATAATATTATTGGAGTCCTTTCCACAAAGCGCCTATTTAAAGAGTATTTAAAGGGTTCTAAGATTGATATTCGTGAATTAATGCGTCAACCCATGTTTATTCATAAATCCAAATCCATTTCTTCTTTATTAGAAGATATGAAAGAACAGAAACAACACATGGCCATTATTAAAGATGAATTTGGTGGCACCATGGGTATTGTAACCATGGAAGACATTGTGGAAGAATTAGTGGGCGAAATTTGGGATGAAAGCGATAAAGTCGAAGAAGATTATAAAGAAAAAAGTGAAGGTGTTTATATCGTCGATGGCTCTATGAATATTGATGACTTCTTTGATTTAGTTCATTATGAAAAAGAGGTTGAAACCGAATATACAACCGTCGGTGGTTGGGTCATTGAAAATCTTGAAAGGTTTGCTAAAAAAGGCGATACCTTTGATTTTGCTAATCTAACTGTCACTGTTTTAAAAGCAGATGAATTCACCGTTGAAAAAGTAATGGTTGAAGTTGAAGAAGATAAAGATGAGGAAGAGGAATAATCTTTTTATACACATATTGCGTCAAAATTTATGGACGAAAAATATGAAAAAAATTATAATAAAAGGGTATAGAAGGAGAAAGATATCATGGGAAGATATGATAAGTACTTTCGTGAAGAGCCAAATGCCAAAGCAAATGCCCAACCGATAAAAAAAGAGCCTAAAGCAAAACCTGTAACAACCTCCAGAGCTACAAAAGTAGCAGCACCAAAGATAAAAAGAAAAAATTATCGGAAAAGTGCTTTAAGATGGAATGGCATTTTAATTTTTATTAATGTTTGTTTTATGCTTACAGGGATTGAATTAATTGCGTTAAAATTATTAAAAAAATATATTAATATTGATATTGATCAAATTCTCACCCAACGAATTGGCGCCGAAGATGCTAAGAAATTTATCATTGGTGCAATTGTCTTTGGCTTTATCAATTTTCTATTATTAATCTGGCATGCTAGAAAGCGTAAAAAAATTAAACGCTCCTATTGTCCATATTGTGGAATGCCTCATCATTACTGCATGAATGATAATGGTTTCGTTGATTCTACGTTATTTTGTCAGTTTGAGAATACTTTCCGCGATGAAAAGAAAGAGACATGGAAAGGAAATGTAGAATTCACATGCGAATATTGTGATACGGATCATGAAGTTCCGCTTACCTTTAACACCCATTTAGGAGCAGCGGTGACTGAACAAGATGCCGATGTAAAGAAAGCCATAGCGAAAAAAATCTTCCAGCAATTTGAACATAAAAGCATTCATTATAGAAATAAATAAAGAGCCGAGGCTCTTTATTTTTTTCCTTCTCTTTTTTCCATCCATTCATCTAACTTTAAATGGATTTCTTGTAATGTGGGCTCTTCTTGAGGACCTGTTTGTGATTCTTCATAAATAATATTTTCATCACTGATTTCGTTGAGCATTCTTTTGCGCATACTTAAAAAATCTTCATGAACATATTTTTTCTTTTTCTTTTTTCTCATTTTCATTGCCTCCTACTGCTAGTATGAAAAGAAAAACTAGAATTATTTTGGCAAAAAGCACCACTTCATCGCCGTTTTCATTTTTTTGCATATTGTATGTTAGGAGGATAGAATATGTTATTAAATGATATCCAAGACATGATTGGCCATACTCCTTTAGTGGAACTAAAGAAAATAAAGAAGAAATATCATTTAAAAGGACAAATTTTTGTAAAGCTAGAAGGATTTAATTTAGGGGGATCTTCGAAAAGTCGAATCGCTTTACAAATTTTACATCAAGCAATTAAAGAGAATAAAATACAAAAAAATACCAAGATTATAGAAGTTACCTCAGGAAATACAGGGATTGCATTTAGCATGCTATGCGCGCAGAGGGGGTTATCTTTTATCGCTATTATGCCAGAAAATATGTCCAAAGAAAGAATAACATTAATAAAAGCATATGGAGGAAAAGTTATCTTAACGCCCGAAGAAGAAGGAATGGAAGGTTCGTTAAAAAAATTAGAAGAATTGAAAAAACAAACGAAGCACTATTTTATTCCTTCGCAATTTACCAATAAAGAAAACATCAATGCGCATTATATGCGTACCGGTTTAGAAATCATTCAAGATCTTCCTTCCATTGATGTTTTTGTAGCAGGAATTGGTACAGGAGGCACTATTAGTGGCACAGCGAAACGTTTAAAGGAGTATCGAAGCGATATTAGAATAGTGGGTATTGAACCGACTGAATCCCCTTTATTAACGAAAGGAAAAACAGGAAGACATGATATACAGGGGATAGGACCGAATTTTATTTCACCGATTTTAGACCGTTCTCTTATTGACGATATTTTTTGTGTTTCGAGTAAAAATGCTAAAAAATGGATGAAAGAAGTAGCGAAAGAAGAAGGAATATTGGTAGGAATTTCTTCGGGCGCAGTAATCGATGCATTAGTGAAAATAGCGAAAAAAAGAAAAGTAAAAGTGGTTGGATTGCTTCCTGATTTTGGTGAACGCTACTTGTCGATATTGGAGAAAGAATATGAGAAGTAATGAATTTGAATCATGGATAAGAAAAAGAAAGTACTTAAAAAAATGGATTCTTTTGATTCAAGAATTTTTCTATACTTTAAATCCTCAGTTATTAAAAAAAATCAGACGAGGGTTATCTTATCTTCTTTTTGAAAAGAAAGAAAAGAAAAAAAAAATTATCATGGAGGTAATGAAAACAATACCATCTTTTATCGACATAATGAATGAAGACTTATTAGCGGCTTTAAAAGGTGATCCTGCGGCCAAAGATGAAGAAGAAATTTTTTTCTTATACCCAGGGTTTTATGCAGTGTTCATTTATCGAATCGCTCATTTACTCTATGAAAAGAAAGCCAATTACTTGCCACGCATGTTAAGCGAATATGCGCATGAAAAAACAGGAATCGATATCCATCCGGGTGCTCAAATAAAAAAAGGATTTTTCATTGATCACGGAACAGGTGTAGTCATTGGTGAAACTACAATGATCGGTGAGGATGTTCGTATGTATCAAGGAGTAACTTTAGGTGCGTTATCTTTAAAAGATGCAAGGAAGAAAAAAAATAAAAAAAGGCATCCCACGATAGGAAACCATGTGATACTTTATGCTAATTGTGCAGTATTAGGTGGAGAGACAGTGATTGATGATTATCAGATCATTGGTATACAAGAAATCATAAAAAAATAGGGTGATTCAACCCTATTTTTTATCTTCATCATTTAAGAGATCTAAATAGTCCAAGGTTAATTTTCGTAGAGTTTCGGAATCCATACGTCCGATTCTCATTTTTAAGTCCGAGACATCATGGGCATATTTATCATGCGCAATCAAATAATCAACAGTAACTTGAAATAATTCGGCTAAACGAATTAAACTTCCGATGTCTGGTTCAGTTTTTCCTTTTTCCCAGTTACTAATCGTTTGATTTGTAACATTTACACGAGTAGCAATATACTCTAATGTCCAACCTTTTTCTTCTCTTAGTTGCTTAATACGAATCATGCAGGACCCTCCTTTTTATGAAATAAAAAGAAAAATAGTAATGATATTTTAACGAGAATAAATAGCGGTTTTTCAAAATACTACAAAACTAAACAAAATTGTTAAAAATCGTTATGGCTTTCCAAACAAACTTTGGAAGAAGATAATAATAAGTTGCTCATATCTTTTCATTTTGCGGATAAAAGAGTAAAATATAAAACATAAGGAAGATACAATTATGGAAGAAAAAAAAGAAAAGAATAAGTTGATGTCTTTTATTTCTTACTGGTGGGAAAAAGAGGCAATTCGCTTTATATTTGTAGGAGGAATTAACACAGTTGTGGGCATTTTATTTACAATGCTCCTTCGCTTTATTTTTAATAAAGTTCAATGGAATCCGGAAATTCTTGTTATTTATTATGAAACCGGAAAAGGTTTAGTTACGACAAAAACAGATACGCAAGTTTTATTTGTAGACGTTCCTTATCTTTTAAACTTTATTTTGTTATTACCGTTTGCTTATACCACGCAAACAAAAATTGCTTTTAGAACACCTTGGTGTATCAAACGTTTTTTACGTTATCCACTCAGTTCTATTCCCAATTTAATTCTTACTTCATTATTTATTTGTCTGTTTTCAGGAATTTTACATTTGAACCCATATATAAGTTACATATTAGCACCGGTTTTAGCTTTACCGATTATGTTTTTCATCATTCGTTTTTTAGTTAAACCGATTCAAGTAAAAAAAGGAAATCAAAATGAAGAAAGCGAAAAGTAATTTTCTTATCACCAAAATTGAATTTAAGAAAAAAGAGATTATTCTACATTATTTAAAAGATGAAGAAGAGAAAGAAATTTCTCTTTTTCCTACGGTTTATAGTGATTTTTTCTTATATGAAGGAAAAGAACTTTCTGAAACAGAACTAAAGGATATTCAAAAGAAGAATGCTTATGCAAAATCTCTTCAAATTGCCTATAACTATATTGCGAAAAAAGAGTATTCGGTAGCGGATTTAAGAAAAAAATTACAATTAAAAAACATACCAGAGACGCAAATTCTTTCGATTATTGATACGCTTCTAGAACAAAATTTATTAAATGATCGACGATACGCTGAAGATGTTGTTGAAATCTTTCAAGCGCGATATTATGGTAAAAACTATATTATAAAGAAATTACAAGAAGATGGTATTTCTAGTTCCATCATTTCTTCTTTTATTTTTGATAATGAAAAAGAAAAAGAAAAGATGAACACACTTTTACCGCTCTTTTTAAGAAAATATGAAAAAGATAATCAACGGATGAAAAAAGAGCATTTATATCGTGAATTTTTAAAATATGGATATGATAGTGAAATGATTCAGAATATTCTTTCTCATGTTGAAAATTCAAGTATGGAAGATGAAATGGAAAAGTGCCGAAAAGAACTACAAAAATATCAAGTTCATTATCAAAAAAAATATTCAAATTATGAATATCATAAAAGAATTATCGCAACTTTGATGCGAAAAGGGTTCTCATATGATATAATCAAACAAGTGATGGAGAGTGTAAATGATGGAACAGACGAATCAGATGAAATGGATTAAAGAATTAAAAGAAAATGAGCGAATTTTAGGCCGCTACTTAGTAACCAATGTTGTTAATGGTGTTACTAACAATGGCCTTAACTATATGACGATTACTTTCCAAGATTGTACTGCTTCAATTGAAGGAAAGAAATGGGAAGTGTTTGAAGAAGATCGAACCACTTTCGTCGCAGGCAATATTGTAGAAATTGAAGCGGATGTTATTAATTATCGCTCAGGATTGCAATTAAAAGTCCTCCGTGGCACGATTGTTCCTGAGTCCGAAATGGATATTTCTTTATTTGTTAAAAGCGCTCCAGTGCCTCGTGAAGAACTAGAACGCAAATTGATGAAGTATATTGATTCTATTGAAGACGAAGATTTACACCGTTTAGTATCTAGCATTATTTTAGATGATAAAGTATACGCTCGTTTTATTCATCATCCAGCAGCGGTTCGTAATCACCATGAATATGCAAGTGGTCTCCTTTATCATACGATTACTATGGCGGATTTTGCAGAACTTGTTTCACATTTCTATAACGAAGAAATTCAATGTAATCCTCCCGTGGATCGTGATTTACTTTTATCGGGTGTTTTATTACATGATGTCGGAAAAATTGTTGAATTATCAGGACCGATTATTGCAAAATATACCAAAGAAGGGCGCTTAATTGGTCATATTTCCATCATGCATAGTGTGATTAGAGAAAAAGCTAAAGCGTTAGGAATCGATAACGAAAAAAGAATTTTATTAGAACATATGATTTTAGCACACCATGGAAAACAAGAATTTGGTTCTCCTGTTGTTCCTTTAACTCGTGAAGCTTTATTATTGCATATGATTGATGACATGAATGCAAAAATGACTATCATCGATAAAGCATTAGAACCAATTGAAGAAGGAGAATTTACTCCGAAGATTTATCCTTTAGAAGAAAGATGCTTCTATAAACCGATTCGAAAGAAAAAATGAGTGAATACTCATTTTTTTTCGTTATGTAATAATTTTTTCTTTTCGTGATAATAAAAGATAAAGGCTACAATAGCGGTTAATACTTCACTTATTGGTAAAGACCACCAAACGATTTTCGTTACATTGGAGGATAAAGTGAATAAATAAGCGATGGGAAAAACAAATACGACAAGACGAAGTAAAGAAAGAATAAATGGTTTTAACGCTTTGTTTGATGCCTGTAGGATACCTTGCACAGCAATGGTAAATCCCATGAAGACAAAGCCAACACTACCAATTTTTGTGGCTAATGCACAGGTAGAAACTAATTCTTTCGTATCAGTGCTTGATAGTGCAAATAATGAAGAAATTGGATAAGCGAGTGCAAAAAAGAGAATCGATAAGAATAAATTAAAAAGAACAGTATCTATCATTCCATAATGTATGCATTCTTTTATCCGTTTTAGGTTGTTGAGTCCTAAGTTGAAAGATAAAATCGTGATGATCGTATTAGAAAGCCCAAAAGCGGAGAATAAGGCGATTTGTTGGATCTTATAGTAAATCCCAAAGGCGCCCACTAAAATAGTGGAATCCGCATTTGCGTGGCCTAATATGACATTCATTCCTGCCATCATAATAGAAAGTAGAGCCTGCATTCCTATAGCAGATAGTCCAATATGATAAATTTGCTTAATAATAGAAAAAGAAGGTTTTATATAATGTAAGTTTTTATCAATCTCTTTATCGGTGAAATAGTGAAATCCCATAGCGATAAAAAGTGATACAAATTGTCCGATAATCGTAGCATAAGCCGCTCCTTTTACACCCATCTTACAAGGAGAAATAAAAACATAATCTAAAACAATATTCGTAATAGCGCCAGAAATTTGAGCAATGGTAGAATATAAACTTTTTCCAGTGGCTTGAAGAAATCTTTCGTACACGGTATAACCAATGGATCCTAAAGAAAAAATACAGCAAATGCTTAAATATGAACTTCCCATTTCAATTGTTTTTATATCGCTTGTAAAAAGTTGAATAAAAGGTCGAGCCAAAAATATGCCAAATAATAAGAAGAGTAGATAAACGATAAGACTAATAAAAATACCATTTCCAGCAATTTGACTTACTTTTTTATCGTTCTTTTCTCCAAGACTCTTTGATAATAAAGTATTAATACCAATTCCAGTTCCTACCCCAATAGCAATCATGAGGATTTGAATGGGAAACGCTAGCGTTAATGCTTCATTTGTAATATTTCCATCCACCTTCATATTGGTGATAAAAACACTATCGATTACATTATAAAGCGCTTGTAATACCATTGAAATAATCATAGGTAATCCTAACTTCCAATACAGTTTTGAAATCGGTTCTGTAGCCATTTTGTTTTCATTTTCCATAAATCAATAACCTCCTAAAAAACAAAAAAATGTGCAAATCCATTCAACTGGACTTACACATTTCTGTTACACGTTTTCTAGGGTTACTATAACACAAAATAAAATTTAATGTAAGAAATTTTTAGAAATGATTTTTAATTTGTGAAGCAATTGCGGGTAATGATAAATCTTCAGGATGATCATTATCAATCTTCTCTAGACGGAAGCCATCACCTTTAAAGTAACGAGGAATGACATGAATATGAAAGTGCATAACGCTTTGACCGGCTTCTTCATAACAGTTAGAGATAATGTTAACACCCTTCGCATGAAGTTCTTTAATTTGGATTTGACCAATCGTTTGAGCAACATCCATCATATGATGCATGAGTTCTTTTGGTGTGGTAAGAAAATTATCATAATGTTTCTTAGAAACAACAAGCGTATGACCTTTTGTAATTTGAGAAATATCTAAGAAAGCTAAAACATCATCATCTTCATATACTTTGTAGCAAGGAATTTCGCCTTTAATGATTTTACAAAAAATACAATTATCCATAAATAAACACCTCTTTATAGTTTTATTATACATGAAAAGGGAGGAATAACCCTCCCTTTTTTTGAAAATTATTTATTTTCGTCGAACATATCTTTATAATTTTTTTTGAAATAATTATAGATATCTTCATCATGGAACACGATATTAGCGGCCTTTAAGTAGAAGATTGTAGCTTCAGATTGGTTAGAGGATTTGGTTCCTAACATCTTAGCAACTTCGTGAGCATTTGAGCGACGAGCAATCTTTTCTTGTTTAATGAGGTTAGCTAAATCAGCTTCACTAGCATCTGGATTTTCTTTTTTAATATCTTTTTCAACGTTATTTAAGTTTAAGGAAGCAGTATTTAATGCATCTTCAACAATAACGATGTAATAGGTATCAGAATCACGATCATAAATAATGATATCACTATCAGAAGTTTCTGCTTGTGTTTTAGCTGGAACTAAGTAGGTAACACCATTAATTTCACGAACGAATCCACGTAATTCTTCATCGGTTTTGTTTTTAATGATTTGGAAGTCACTAGCAGTACGGATATCGAATAAACGAGAACGGATGTCATCTGGTAAATCAGTTAAGCCACCATTTTTGATGAACCAACCTTCAGTAACGAGTTCTTTTTGTGCTAATTCAATATCTTTCTTTTCTTTACCAACTTCTGGTAAGTAAGAATAAGAGCCAGTATAAGAAGATTCTAACGTAGTGTCAACACGATCAGCAGATAATGGAATGGAGTTGCCATTTTCATCTTTTTTGTAGGTGTTATTCGCATCATCCCATTCAACTACTTTCTTAAATTCATCAACGATGTTATCGGCAAGAGTTCTAAGCTTGTAGTCGGAAATAATTTGTTTGAGTTCGGTTGATAATTCACCAGTTTCGTTAGAGTAGTCAACGCCTTTCCAAAGTTTGGCAAGGTTATTTAAATCGACTTCTTTATCAGTAGAAGAAACATAGTAATCAACGAAAGCATCGATAGCGTTTTTAGCAGCGCCTGGATGTTCAGAATCATTTGCGATTGCAATGTAACTTACTTTACGAGAATAAGCACGACCAAGAGAAGAATAAGCTTCATCTTCAAGGTATTTTGCAGTTAAAAGTTGAGTGTAGACTTCACGTTTTAATACTCTATCTTTATAATCCTTATAATTATAATGAAGAATATCATTTTCATTGACAACGCCACCCTCTTCTGTGCCGTCGCCACCACCAAGAGTACCATCTTCTAATGCGCTTGCTTTAGTTTCTGGAGTGAATACAACATCGCCGATATTATATTCAGCTTCACTACCATCAGCGTACTTTCTTGGAGTAATTTCATATAATTCACGAGTTAAAGCCAGGACTAGTTTAGATTCATCAAAGTGGTTATCAACTTGATAGGAAGAAGAAGAAATATAGTCATATAATTTTTCATTGACTAACTTATCAACTTCAGCATCAAAAGCTGCTTTATCTTCAAAGATTTTATCATCACCAGTGTAGTAGGATTCTAATTGCTTTTCAGCAATTTTAAACATAACATCATTGAAAACGGTTTTGTTGACCACACCATCTTCGACTAAACCATCATAAATAACGCCATAATTGTTGTTGGTCAAATCTAATTCAGAACCATCAACGAGAGTAACAAGCTTATCATCTTTATTTTCTGGACGAAGGGTAATTTCACCACAGGAAGCAAGAGATAAGAGCATCATAGCAGTTCCAAAAATTTTAAGTACATTACTTTTGTTCATAACAGCTACCTCCATTACTAACAGAATCAATTTTGCCTTCTTCAAAACGAGAAGCACAAACTAATGGGATTCTACGTTTGGCTGCGAAGGAATCTTGTTCTTTTAATAAATCAATATAACTATCCCAAGCATCTTTGTTAGAATTGATTGCATCACTCTTATTTCCAGCACGACGAACTTGGATGTATTTTAATAATGTTTCTTGAATCTTTTCATCGGCGATTTTAATAGATGGTAATGAATTACCGTCTTTATCGACTGGGGTAATTAAGTTACCTTCTTCATCGGTAGATAATCCAAGATAATATTCAAACATACGAGTATCAATCATGGAATCAAAGCCTTTAACTTCACTTTCAATTGCTTTTGAACGAGAAGAGTAGGTGCTTGTATCAGTAGATTTGATTGCAGTTACATAGGTTTTACCAATTAAATCGGCATCGCCATCTTTGGTTAATTGAGCTGGGGTTCTCTTATCATAGTAGGTGGTAAGTTCTTCATTGGTAGATCCAATAGCGGATTTTTCAACAACCATGAAGTGAACACCTTGATAGGATGAACCGGCACGGGTAACTAAGACTGGTTTGTTGACATCACCATCTGCGCAGAGAATTGGTTTATCAAATCCAGCAACTCTCTTGAAGTTTCCTACTTCTGTTTCATTGGTAATAACACTAATACCATGATCATTGAAATAGTAGTTGAAGTAAATGTTACGTGGGTAGTAATCAGCATCACCATCATTTACTTTTTTATTGGAGATTGGATTAGTAACCATATCAGCGACTTCGCCAATTTTTTGGGTGACGGAGAATGGAATAAAACCAATACCATCTTTACGACGTTGATAGGTTGAAGTTGCGACTTCTTCCGTACCATTCCAAGTAGAATCAGTGGTGATTGTTTCTTGACGGGAAGACCATGCGGTTTGCGCGTCAGTTGGAATAGCATAAGTGTTCTTTTGTAAGGAAACACCATAAGTGGTATCAGCAGTTGTGTCAGTGAAATATTGAGCACGACTATCTGCATTTTTATGAGCAAACAATGACTCATAAGCATAGATACCTAATTTGAATTCATTAACGAATGAAGTGGATGTAGTCATAACATCTAAGTTACCATAGAGACTTGCAGAACCAGTATCTTCAGAAGCTTGGAAAGCGACTTCACCAAAAGTTTCTGTAGTTTTCTTTACGGTACCATCTTCATTTAAGTTCGCCATACGACGTACTACGGAAGCAAGTTTTAATGCTTCGGATTGGGTGATTGTTCCTCTTGCAAGAGTACCCGCAGAAGCACTGACTTTAACCAAGATGTGACGGACGTGATATGGAAGCATTTCATTGAGATAATCTTCAAGCAATTCGTTGGAATTCAAATCATAATATTCATCTTGCAAATGGGATTGAAGTTCGTTATAGGTTAATTGTTCAATTAATTCCTTTTCGGATTCAACGCCTTTGTTTTCGAGAATTGCATTCCATTCCTTCTTGTATGAGGTGCCATTGGCATCTGCGTTGTTATGTGCCTCTTCTTTTAATTGGTCAACGGAAGCGTCGACCGCTTTTTTTAATTCGGTAGATTCAGCATAACTACGAGTGGCATTACGAACGATAACTTCGCTAATGGCATTATAGTAAGCTGCAACACCGGTCGCGTTTGATGTTGCTAATTGTCCGAATAAATCTTCGGTTGTATATTCTGTACCATCAATCGTAACGACTACTTTATCTGATTTCGTCAACCATTTATTGTTGCCGCATGAAGAGAGTGCGACGGTTGAGAAACATGCTACTAGAGCTAAACCAAGTAGTTTATTTTTCATATACAGCTTTTCCTCCTTGTATAAAAATATAGCATAGTTATTTTATCTAATCTTTCCTTGTATTTCAAGAAAAATTTATATTTTTCTATTTGCCTTTTGGAAATACCTATACAAACGCGATTAAAATTGGGCGCTAAAAGGGGTTTTGTAATAACAAAAGGGACCCTTTCATAGAAAGCGCATAGTATAACGTGGATATAGGAGGAACTGCTATGAACACAAATACGACCGGTGGAGGCTGGGCCTTCATTCTTGTTCTCTTTATTCTCATTGCTATCATAGGCTGCGGCTGTGGTAACGGCGGCTTATTTTAGGAATTGAGCGAAAAAAGGAGGTGACAAAAATGGGAAATAACTACTTTGCCATTATCTTGGTATTATTCATTTTACTCGTGATTATTGGTTGCGGCGGTTGGTTCGGCTGCGGCTGCTAAGTGTAGAGGGGAGCAAAGAAAAACTTTGCTCTTTTTTTATGTTTCTAAGTATTCTTAGAAAGAAAAAAATTATTTTTTTATCGTTTTATTTGTAGAGTGACCTAGAGTAGTGTAAAATAATACAGGACCATGTTTAGGAGTGATAAAGAATGGCAGTATTATCAATCAAAAATCTTCACGTTAAAGTGGAAGAAAAAGAAATTCTTAAAGGAGTAAATTTGACGCTTAGTGATCATGAAACTTTAGCGTTATTAGGCCCTAATGGACACGGAAAATCGACATTACTCAATGTCATTATGGGACATCCAAAATATGTGGTAACGGAAGGAACCATTACCCTTGATGGCAAAGATGTTTTATCAATGAGTGTTGATGAAAGATCTAGAGCAGGGCTCTTTTTAGCCTTTCAATATCCTTCTGAAGTTCCTGGTGTTGTGAACGCTGATTTTTTAAAGGCGGCTATGAATGTTAGAAGAGAAAAACCAATCTCACTATTCCAATTCTATCGCGCTTTAGAAAATGCATCTAATGAAGTAAAAATTCCACTTGATATGGCTAATCGTTCTTTGAACGAAGGCTTCTCTGGTGGTGAAAAGAAAAGAAATGAAATTCTACAAATGATTTTACTTCAACCCGCCTTTGCTATGTTAGATGAAATCGATTCTGGTTTAGATGTTGATGCTTTACAAATTGTAGCGGAAGCCATTGTTAAAATGAAGCAAGAAACTGCTTGTAGCTTTTTAGTCATTTCTCACTATGCTAGACTCTATGATTTAATTCATCCTACCCGTGTTGCGGTTATGATTAATGGCCGTATTGCGGTAGAAGGTGGACCAGAAATTATTAAAAAAATCGATCAAACAGGTTATGAATGGATTCGTACTGAACTGGGCATTCAAATTGAAAAAGAAGATTTGGAAATGAAAGACGTTTCCATTGGATCTTGTGCAACGAAGGAAGTTTTAAAAAGTGGAAAATAAAGTATTTATCCCCACAGATAAAGTGACAATTTCTTTAACACCAAATGCTTCTCAATACCAAGTGGATTGGAATGAAAACCAAAAAGTTGAAAAGATTTGCGTTGAAGAAGGAAATGAAGTGTCACTTCTAGAAATCGGTAGTCCTTCGCACCCAGTCGAGTATCATATTGCTAAAAGGGCCATTTTACATTTAGCCATTGCTACCTTAGAAGACGCAGAATCTTCAAATCGAAAATTCGTGATTCATAAAGACGCGCATGTCATTGCCGCATGTGCTGATTTTTCTTGTGGAAATAAAAATGATTCTTTATTATTCGAATTACAAGAAGAAGGCGCTTCTTGCTTATTCCATTTAGCGACATTAGCGACAGAAACGGATAAAAAAGAGTTTTCTGTATCCTTTATCCATCAAGCACCCAATACGACCGCTACCATGAATAACTATGGCGTATGTGAAGGGAATTCACGCCTTGTTTTCTCTGGTGTTGGTCATATTTTACATGGTGCAAAGCGTGCAGAAACCCATCAAAATGCAAAAATCATGGTGTTTGATCCCCATTGTCAAGCTTTTGCTAGTCCAATTTTAAAGATTGATGAAAATGATATTGCTGCTTCACACGCTGCTTCGGTTGGTCGTGTAAATGATGATCACTTGTTCTATTTAACTTCACGTGGATTAAGTGAAGAAGAAGCTAAGCAACTCATTACCTTAGGCTATTTAAAGCCAATTCTTCCTTACTTTGATAAAGAAATACAAGAAGAAATTTCTTTATGTATGGAAAGGAGAATGAAGTAATATGGATATTCAAAAAATTCGTTCCGATTTTCCAATGCTAGATCCATCTAAACGCATGCAGAACCATCCTTTAGTGTATTTAGATAATGCCTCAACTACTTTTAAGCCTCGCTGTGTGGTCGAAGCGATGGATGATTATTATAATAATTTTTGTGCGAATGCACATCGTGGCGATTATGATTTGGCGCACATGGTGGATACCTGCTATGAAGAAGCGCGTAAAACATTAGCTAAGTTTATTAATGCTCGTCCTGAAGAAGTAGTATTTACTTCCGGTGCTTCCATGTCTTTAAATCTTGTGGCTTATGGTTATGGTATGAAGCTTTTAACTTCCAATGACGAAGTACTTTTAACCCAGGCAGAACATGCTTCAAATGTACTTCCATGGTTTAAAGTGGCGGAAACTATCGGTTGTCATATCGGTTATATTCCTTTAGATGAAGAAGGAAGATTGACAATTGAAAATGTAGAAAAATCAATTACCGAACATACAAAAATTATTTCCATTGCTCAAGTTACGAATGTTCTTGGCTTCCATGTGGATATTAAAGCGATTTGTAAAGTCGCTCATGAACACAACATTATCGTGATTGTAGATGGTGCGCAAAGCGTACCCCATCAAGTTACAAATGTTAAAGATATGGACTGTGATTTTTTAGCTTTCTCAGGACATAAAATGTGCGGTCCAACCGGTACAGGTGTACTTTATGGAAAATATGAATTATTACAAAAAATGAATCCTTTAATGTCTGGTGGCGGTATGAACGCTCGTTTTGATATGTGCGGGGGAGTTTCTTATCTTTTACCACCACAAAAATTTGAAGCAGGAACACAAAATATTGCGGGTGCATTAGGCTTAGCTAAAGCTGCTGAATATTTAACTGCTATCGGTATGGAAAATATCGAGGCTTATGAAAAAGAATTACGGGCTTATGCGATTCAACGTTTAGAAGAAGTTGAAGGAATTACGATTTATAATCGTAATGCCGAAAGTGGTATTATTACTTTTAACTTGAAAGATGTTTTTGCGCAAGATGCGGCAACGTATTTCAATTCGAAAGGTGTATGTGTCCGTAGTGGCCAACACTGTGCTAAAATATTAATGGATTTCTTAAAATGTCATGCGACGGTACGCGCAAGTATATATTTCTATAATACGAAAGAAGAAATTGATGCGTTAGTGGAAGCATGTAAGACAGGAGGCGACTTTTTAGATGCCTATTTCAATTAATCCTCAAATGATGAGGGCTATTATTATGGATCATTATGAACATCCCCATAATAAAAGAGTGCCAGAAAATAAAAATGAATATCGCGTAATCCACATGGATTCTGCATCTTGTATTGATGATATTTACGTCTATCTTTTAGAAAAAGATGGTATCATTCAAGATGTATGTTTTGATGGTGTAGCGTGTACAATTTCAACCGCTTCCACTTCGATCATGACGGATTTAGTCATGGGAAAGAAAACTGAAGAAGCTAATTATATTATTGAACAATTCCAAAAGATGATTCATGAAGAACCTTTTGATGAATCGGTTTTAGATGAAGCAATTGTTTTCATTAATACTGCCAAACAAGCGTCCCGTATTAAATGCGCAACGATTGGTTGGCGTGGTTTACATGAATTATTAGAAGATGAGGAGGAATGTCACCATGGATCATGAAGAAAAACTTCCTTCTGAAGAATATCAATATGGTTTTAAAAATGAAGATGTCTCGATTTTAAAAACCAAAAAAGGACTTACCGAAGAAACTATAAGAGATATTTCTCGCTATAAACATGAACCCAAATGGATGCTTGAATTCCGTTTAAAAGCTTTTAAAGCCTTTAATGAATTACCAATGCCTTCCTTTGGACCGGATTTATCTTTCTTAGATTTTAGTTCTTTTACTTACTTTATTCGCCCAAGTGAAAAAGTAGAAAAGGATTGGGATGAAGTTCCAGAAACCATTAAAGAAACGTTTGAACGTCTAGGAATTCCAGAAGCTGAACAAAAGTATTTAGCGGGTGTTTCCACGCAATACGAAAGTGAAGTCGTTTACCATAACATGCTCAAAGAAGTGCAAGAAAAGGGCGTTATCTTTTTAGATACCGACTCAGCTTTAAAAGCATGTCCAGAATTATTTAAAAAATACTTTAATAGCGTAGTAGATTATCGTGATAACAAATTTGCGGCCTTAAATGGCGCGGTTTGGTCCGGAGGATCTTTTATCTACATTCCTAAAGGAGTGCATTTAGAAAAGCCACTTCAATCCTACTTCCGTATTAATAATGAAAAGAGTGGACAATTTGAACGTACTCTCATTATTGTGGATGAAGGTGCTGATGTTCACTATGTCGAAGGTTGCACAGCCCCAACCTATTCAAAAGAATCTTTACACGCTGCCGTTGTTGAAATCATTATTTTAAAAGGCGGAAAATGTCGTTATTCTACTGTCCAAAACTGGTCGAATAACATTGTCAACTTAGTTACCAAAAGAGCGGTTTGTTATGAAGATGCGCAAATGGAATGGATTGATGGAAACATCGGCTCTCAAGTCAATATGAAATATCCTGCTTGTATCTTAAAAGGTAGAGGCGCAAGAGGAACTTGTATTTCTGTCGCGGTAGCAGGAAAAGGACAATATCAAGATGCTGGAGCCCGTATGATTCATTTGGCGCCAGATACTTTCTCTACGATTATTTCTAAATCTATTGTTCGTAATGGTGGTGTTGCTAACTACCGTGGAAAAGTACTCCATGGTCCTTTAGCAAAAGGATGCAGAAGTCACGTAGAATGCGACACATTAATCTTAGATGATGCTTCTAGAAGTGATACAATTCCTACCAATGTTATGCAAAACGATGATGCATATATTGAGCATGAAGCAACAGTATCTAAGATTTCTGATGAGCAACTCTTCTATCTCATGTCTCGTGGAATTAGTGAAAAAGAAGCAACCCAAATGATTATTATGGGCTTTATTGAACCATTCTCTAGAGAACTTCCTATGGAATATGCCGTAGAACTCAATCAATTGATTAAAATGGATATGGAAGGTAGTGTTGGTTAATGCTTTCTTATGATGTAATTGTTGTGGGTGGTGGCCATGCCGGTATGGAAGCCGCAATGGCGAGCGCGCACATGGGAGCAAAGACACTCCTTTTATCTTTAAATATTAAAATGATGTCCAACATGCCTTGTAATCCTTCCATTGGAGGATCAGCTAAAGGCATCGTTGTTCGTGAAGTTGATGCGCTAGGTGGCATGATGGGAATCGGTGCAGATCATGAGTATTTGCAGATGAAAATGCTAAATACGGGTAAAGGTCCCGGTGTCCAATGCTTAAGGGCGCAAGCCGATAAAAGAACCTATCCTGCTTATATGCAAAGCTTAGCGTTACATTGTGAAAATTTAACAGTAAAAGAAGGCATGGTGACGGAAATTCTTCATGATGATCATCATGTTTTTGGCGTGAAACTAAGTGATGAAACTTCTTATGAATCAAAAGCGGTTATTTTAACTACAGGCACTTATATGGAATCACAAATTTTAGTGGGTCATACGTCTAGAAGTGCTGGACCTGATGGGGAAAAACCTTCTTTAGGGTTAAGCCCTTATTTAGCCAGTATGGGCATTCGTTTATTCCGTTTAAAAACGGGAACACCACCTAGAATTCAAACGGATTCTATTGATTTTTCAAAAGCAGAACCGCAATATGGTACACCAGGAAATTTAGCCTTTTCTTATACCACGCACACGTTTAAACCTTTAGAGGAACAAGTTCCTTGTTATTTAATCTATACCACACCAGAAACCCATCGAATCATTCAAGAAAACTTGAAAGAATCGGCAATGTATGGGGGAATGGTACATGGTATTGGACCTCGTTATTGCCCAAGTATTGAAGACAAAATTGTTCGTTTTAAAGATAAACCTCGGCATCAACTTTTCTTAGAGCCGGAATCATTACAAATGAATTCAACTTATCTTCAAGGCTTTTCAACTTCTATGCCAGAATGGGTACAAGAAAAAATGATTCGTTCTCTTCCTGGATTAGAAAATTGTAAGATTTTAAAATACGCTTATGCGATTGAATATGACGCTATTGAGCCTACTCAATTTGATAGTAGTTTAATGATCAAAGCGTGGCCAGGACTCTATGGCGCTGGTCAAATTGTGGGTACTTCCGGTTATGAAGAAGCTGCTGGCTTAGGTATTATGGCCGGTATTAATGCTGTACTTCGTATTCGTGAACAAGAGCCTTTTGTTTTAAGAAGAGACGAAGCATATATTGGCGTAATGATTGATGATTTAGTAACGAAAGGAACCAAAGAACCTTATCGGTTATTATCTTCTCGTGCCGAATATCGTTTGTTATTACGTCACGATAACGCTGATTTACGTTTAACGGAATATGGTCATCAACTGGGCTTAATTTCTGAGGAAAGATATCAAAAGTTCGTCGATAAAAAGAAAGCCATTCAACAAATTTTAAAGATTCTTCATGAAACCTATTTAGGTACGGGAAAAGAATTAGAAAAATATTTAGTATCGATTGGTTATGAACCCTTAAAAGGCGGTATTTTAGCGTTAGAACTTTTAAGAAGACCGAATGTCAGTTATTTAGGCTTAAAGCCTTTTATTCATGAATTAGATGATATTGATTTAGATGAAGAGGGTATTCATCAATTAGAAATCATGGTGAAATATGAAGGCTATATTGAAAAGCAAAAAAAAGAAGCCCTAGAATTCCAAAAATGGGAAGCCATTAAATTACCAGATGATTTAGATTATCTTCATATGGATGGTTTAGCGTTAGAAGCTAGACAAAAACTTCATGATATCCATCCTCGTACTTTATCACAAGCTTCTCGTATTAGTGGAGTAAATCCTGCTGACATCGCTATTTTATTAATGATGATTAAAAGGAGAGAGAATCTATGAATTGGGACCAATTGAAAGAAGAATTAGCCAAAATTCATCTTTCTTTATCTGACCATCAACTCGAACAATTTCAACAATACTTATCGCTTTTAAAAGAATGGAACGAAAAAATGAATTTAACTGCGATTATTGACGATGAAGAAATTATTGAAAAACACTTCTATGATTCTTTAAAATCAGCGGAAGTTTTTTCCTATGATGACCAATCTCTTTTAGATGTAGGCTCAGGCGCAGGCTTTCCAGGGATTCCTTTAAAAATTATGTTTCCTGATTTATTTGTAACGCTTCTAGAACCGACGGGAAAAAGAGTAACGTTCTTAAATGAAGTCATTCATGCTTTATCTTTAAAGCAAATTGTGACCGTGAATATGCGGGCAGAAGACTATGTAAAAGAAGCGCGTAGTTATTATGATATCGTGACCGCTCGGGCAGTAAGTCAACTTCCGCTTCTTGTAGAATTATGTGCGCCTTTATTAAGAGTGAATGGCACTTTTATTGCTTTAAAAGGTATGAAAGGAAAAGAAGAGCATCTCTTAGCGGAACATGCTTTACAAGAATTATGTTTATCATTAGAGCAAGAACAAGAATGGGAATTAGGCAAAGGGGACCATCGCATCAACTTGTTCTATAAAAAAGTAAAAGAAAATCCAATGAAATATCCCCGTCCTTATGGACAAATGAAAAAGAAACCTTTATAGTGAATGCGTATAGTGTTTTAGGAGTATAAAAATGTCGAAGATTATTGCAGTGGCGAATCAAAAAGGTGGAGTTGCCAAAACCACAACTTCCATTAGTTTAGCGTCCTCTCTTGTCAGTCTTGGTAAGAGAGTTCTTTTAATTGACCTTGATCCACAAGGAAACGCCTCTCGAGGGGTAGGACTTGATATTGCGCTTTTAAGCAAAACCATTTTTGACGTTTTAAGTAAAAATAATGATATCAACCGTTTGATCAAAAGAACGGTGATGAAGAACTTAGATATCGTACCCGCAAACCTCAAATTAGCGTCTTTCGATAGTGCTTTATTAGGAAAAGAAGCCACTACCTTCCTTTTAAAGAATGCGATTCAAACCTTAAAAAAAGAATATGATTACATTATTATTGATTGCCCACCAACGTTAGGAATATTAAATGCAAATGCCTTTGCAGCGGCCCATTCCATTTTAATTCCAGTCCAATGTGAATACTTTGCATTAGAAGGAATAACCCAAATGTTAGGGGCGATTTCTAATATGCAAAATTCGTATAATCCAGACTTAGAAATCGAAGGTTTTGTCTTTACGATGTTTGATCCAAGAAACAAAATGTCGATTGAAGTTTCTTCAGAAATTCGTGGGTTATTTAAAGAAAAGACTTCCCAAACCACCATTCCTAGAAATATTCTTCTTCCAGAAGCGGCTTCTAAAGGCATTCCAATTACCGTTTATAAACCGAAATCTAAAAGTAGCTTAGCGTATTTAGCTTTAGCAAGAGAATTATTAGATAAAGAACAACAAAAACTTTTATAGTGAAAAGGTTCAACGTTGTTCTTTTTTTTATGCCTTTTTCATTTATTGAAATGAGGTGGGAATCATGCAAATTTTTAAAATACTTCTTTTATTTTTTTATCTTTTTTCCGTAAATAAAATGCCAGTTTCCACTGAATCTATTTGGGCAAGATCTTATGTCATCATAGAACAAACACGAGGCGAAGTTTTAGAAGGAAAAGATATCTATCTATCAAGAAGTGTAGCTTCCATTTCTAAAATTATGACAGCGATTGTTGCAATTGAAAGTGAAAGTCTCTTTCAAATAGTAAAAGTAGGGGATGAAATCGACGAAGTGGTAGGAAGTTCTTTATATTTAGAAAAAGGAACCGAAATCCGCATGATTGATTTGGTTTATGGTTTGTTATTAAGAAGCGGAAATGATGCGGCTATGATTATAGCAAAAAATGTCGGTGGAGAAGTTGAAAAATTTGTAGATAGGATGAATCAAAAAGGAAAAGAAATTGGAATGAATCATACCACCTTTCATAATCCTCATGGTCTTGATATTAATGAAGAAGGCAATATTTCATGCGCTTATGATATGGCACTTTTGATGCGTTACTGCTTAGATAATGAATTGTTTCAAGAAATTACTGGAACCAAGAGATATCATTGTCCTAATATTGGCATATGGGAAAATAAACATAAATTATTACAAAAATATGAGTATTGTATTGGTGGAAAAACAGGTTTTACATCTAAAGCAAAAAGAACTTTAGTGTCAGCGGCAAAAAAAGATGGCCTTCAACTCATTTGTGTGACTTTAGATTGTGGCGGAGATTTTTCTTTTCACCGTCAACTATTTGAATCGTACTTTCAAAGGTTTGAAGGATTACCTTTATTAGAAAAAGGAAATAACTATATTAACGATTATGTGTTTTATACAAGAAAGAGTTATACCGTCTTTATTCCTAAAGAAAAAGCCCATCATTTGCTTGTTATATATGCTTTAGATGTAAATCGAAAAACGATTACGTTTCGCATTGTCTATCAAGATGCCACGGAAGATGTTTATGGACCTTTTTCCATTGAAAGTTTTCAAAAAATAAAGTAGGTGAAATCATGAACCGCGTGTGGATAGGAATTATTATTCTTTCTTTAGTTTATGGAATTTCAACGGGTAGAGTAGAAGCAATATCTAATGCCATTTTAGCGTTACCGATGAAAGGTTTTACACTTTGCATTACTTTAGTGATGTCGGCTTGTTTTTGGACAGGCATCATGAACATTATGCTAGAATCAGGAGTCATTGGCTGGGTGGCGAAAGCACTGGATCCTTTGTTACGTTTAATTATGCCGAATTTAAAAGATGAAGAAGCTAAGAAATATATTTCCTCTAATATTGCAGCGAATATGTTTGGTTTAGGTTTTGCCGCTACTCCAAGTGGATTAAAAGCGATGAAAAGATTAAAAGCTATTTCTCTAGAAGAAGAGCATGTTGCTAGTGACGAAATGATTACCTTTTTAGTTTTGAATACAGGAGGAGTAACGTTAATTCCTACGAGTGTATTAGCGATTCGTCAAGCGGCTGGATCAACGAACCCAGCGGACTTTGTATTCTTAGCGATTATTTCTACCATGCTTGCTTGCGTAGTAGGGTTATTATCAGACCGCTTTTTTAGAAATCAAAGAAATAAAAGGAAAAAGATATGATAAAACTAACGATTTTCTTTGTCCCTGCACTCATTATTCTTGCAATTGTTAGTGCCATAGTTAAAAAGAAAAATGCTTATAGTGCATTTATTCAAGGCTCAAAAGAAGGATTAAATCTTTTTAAAGAAGTTTTCCCGAGTGTAATTGCTATGTTATTAGCAGTTACGTTATTAGATTCTTGTGGTTTATTAGACGACTTAGCGCTTTTACTAGAAAGAACATTTCCCCAAATTAAAATGATAAAAGATATTGTGCCGATGCTCATATTTCGACCGATTTCAGGCTCGGCTTCTTTAGCCGTTTTACAAAATGTTTGTACCAAAGGACCAGATGCTTTATCTTGTAAAATTGTATCAACCATTCAAGGAAGTACCGACACGACTTTATATGTTTTAGCTCTCTATTTTTCGACCGTAGGCATCACTTCATGGCGACATGCTTTAAAGTCGGGCTTAATTGCGGATGCTGTAGGTATGTTGACAGCCATTATTTTAGCTTTAATATTTTTAAAATAATGAAAAAAGAAGTAATTTTATAATATTAAGCGGAAAATACAAAAATAATCAATCTTATTTTTGACAAAAAGTAATTGACAATTTTTTTGGTTTTTGCTAATCTTTCGTGTGCTTTTAAGCGAAGGAGAAAATTTTATGAAAAAATTAGCAAAAATTTGTACGTCATTAGGACTTGCATTTATGGCTACAGCTTTTGTAGAAATCAACCCTGCTTCCACAGTAATTGCGCATGCAGAAGATACTACAAAATACGTAGCAGTGGATGGAGAGGGAAATAAGTACACAAGTATTTATGATATTTATGTAGATGATTATACATCTTCTTCTATCAAACTCTTAAGCGATGTATATTTGACACATCGATTATCATTTGGAAGAGGCATTGAAACATTTGATTTTAATGGGCACACGGTTTATGTTACAAGTGATTACAAAAATTTAGATTCAAATGAGCAATCAGCATTTTATTTTGAATATGCTAGAGATGCAGTTCAAATCGTCGATACGGTTGGCGGTGGTGGTATTAACACTGTCATTGATGGCTACAAGGGTTATGTTCCATGTTTCCACACCTATAGTTTATGGCTTACCTTAAACATTCAAGGTGGCACTTATGTTGGACAAGGTGAAATTGTTTATTCCGAAAAAGGTGATATCAATATTTATGGTGGCTCTTATGAAGTTAGGGCTGTAAATGAAGAAGCAGGGAATCAATTCTTATTAAATTGCTATGATCTTAACGCTGGTAAAACGGCAAATATTAAAGTATATGGTGGAACTTTTAAAAACTACAATCCAGCCACCGATAGTAATGATGGCTCTTTCTTAGCGGATGGTTACGTTATGTCCGTAAATTATACCGACGATGGTTATGAAACTGTTCCTACGAACACTATTCCTACTACTGCACAAGTTTCAATTAATAGTACTTATTATGCAACTTTAAATGACGCCCTTAAACAAGTAAAAAGTGGTGAGACCATTGTTTTCAATGAAAATGCTGCAACCGATGGCGTGATTGAAGGCCCAGGAATTCAAATTACTTCGGGACACAATCTTACAATTGATTTAAATGGTTTAACTTATGAAATCAATAACGGTATGACAGGATCAGAAGGTTCTCAAACTAATGGTTGGCATTTATTAAAAGATTCTAATATTACCATTAAAAACGGGATATTAACGAAGACAGTTCATTATCTAGAAGGATCAATGCTCATTCAAAACTATAGTAATTTAACTTTAGATAATGTAAAACTCATTGGTGATGATAATGTTAAATATGTTTTATCTAGCAACCATGGTGACGTCGTTTTGAAAAATAATACAGAAATCACAGCAACTGAAGGTAACACGGCCTTAGATATTATGTATTGGCTAATTCCATCTTACATAGATGGTGTTAGTTTAACGATTGCAGATAGTTCAGTAAAAATTAATGGTGTAGTTGATTTTTATGCCGATGACGGAAACATCACTGAAGAAAATAAAGATAATATGAAATTTATTGTTCCTAAGGATTATACTTTAACACTAAAAAATGGACTTCAACTCGTTTCATCAGAAGATGGAACACACCAAGAAGTCGTAAGAACTTCAATTTATAACGCTCAACAATTTGCCAAAGAATGGAAAGCCGCTCGTGAAGTTGAAGGTGGATTATGTGGTTTAGTTGGAACAAGCGATATGACTGAACTTCTTAGTAAATATGATGCTTTAGATGAAGATGGCCAAGCATATTTAGCAACAGTAAAAGATGTTGATGGATGCACGATTGGTGAATCGATTGCTTACTTTAAAACAATTCATGCCGCAAAAACCAATACTGCACAAAACAGTAATCGCTTCTTCCAAGCGGAATCTTCTAAAACGGTTCAACCTGTGATTATCATAGCAGTAATCGGCTTATTATCCATTGTTGGATATTATTTCATTCAAAAAAGAAAATTAGCTTAATATTTTTTTAAATAAATCTAAAAAGATGAGGTTCATTAATCCCATCTTTTTTTATGCTAATATATAAGTAACAAAAAGTAACGTGCATATCACTCAACTAATTTATATAGTAAAAGTAGGAGGAAACATTCATGAAAGAATTTAGTGAAGTATTAAAAGAAAAAAGAAAAGAAAAGGGTATTACCCAAGAAGAATTAGGCGCAATTGTCCATGTTTCCCGTAGTGCAATTGCTAAATATGAAAATGGCCTTGGTTTACCCAGTGAAGAAGTGATTCAACTTTTACTTTATTATTTTGAAATGACAAGAGAAGAATTATTTCCTCAAAAAGAAAGCACAAATCAATTGGTGGAAAAGAATAAAACCATCCATCGACAGAAGAAAATGATTATAGCCGTGAGTGTACTTTTAAGTGTTTCAATTCTTGCTTTAGCGGGAATTGGAATTTCAAAAATAGGAAAAAGAGCCCATTCTGGTGGTATGATTATTTTAAAAGCTAATCATATAAACACAAATTATTCTACACAAACAAAGAAATTTAAAGCTTATGAAAAAGAATTTGGATATCGCAATGTGAAAAGAAATGAGAGCAACGAATTTATTTTAGCTGCCGGTGGCCAAATATGGAGTTATGATGGCAGATTAGATCATTTGATGGGTTATTATCATGGAGAAGGAACTTCTCTTTACGTTTATGAAACACCGCAGAACGCAACTAAAATAGAGTATATTCAAAGTGGGGATAAGTATTGTTTTAACGCCTCCATGTATCCATATTCTAATTATCAATTTGTGATTACGAATGAAACTGAAAAAGAAATTAACATTGGGTTTATTGAATTTTGGTGTTAGTCTTGCAATCTATAAAAAAAGTTTTATAATAAAAATGCTTCAGGATTGGGTGTAATTCCCTCCCGGCGGTAAACCCCGCGAACCTAAAGGGTTGAACTAGTGAAATTCTAGTGGCGACAGTAAAGTCTGGATGAAAGAAGTTTTTTATTTTCTTTCATTTTCATCCTGGAGACAGGATTTTTTTTATGAAAAGGAATGATAGAAATGGAAGAAGCAAAGAAAAAATGGAGTAATAAACTCATTGCACGCGTTGCTATTTTTAGTGCAATTACAATTATTTTATACATCGTACCGATTTTTCAATTTAAGTTACCGAGTGTTTTCCCGAGTTTCCTAGAATTTCACTTTGATGAAATCCCCGTGATGATTGCGGGATTTGCTTATGGCCCTTGGACTGCTTTTTGGATTTTACTCATTCGAACTATAGCAAAATTACCATTTACTTCAACGGTTTGTGTCGGAGAACTTGCGGACTTTATTTATTCTTTAGCGTTTGTTTTACCAGCAAGTATTGTGTATCAAAAACATCGAAATTTAAAAGGGGTCTGTTTAGGTTTCCTATTTGGCTTTTCATTACAAGTCATTGTAAGTGCTATTTGTACATGTTATTTCATGATTGATTTCTATCTTTTCTTATTTAAAGGCTTAACAAAAGAAACCCTATTAGCGTCTTGTCAAGCCATTAACCCTAGAATAAAAGATATCCATGGATCCTTAACTGTATGGGCAATTATTCCCTTTAACGTAATCAAGGATTTAGCGGTTATTTTGGTGACGTTTATGGTCTATAAAAGTTTAAGTCCATTACTTAAAAAATAAAAAAAACTCGGTATTTCTACCGAGTTATTTTATTATTCAACAGTGATTGCTCCGGCTGGGCAGCTTGCGGCTGCGTCATCGACGTCTGCGTTATCGGTGGTGTCAGCAATTGTTTCGGCTAAACCATCAGGTCCCATTTCGAAGACATCTGGTGCCATGGAATTGCAAAGTCCACATCCGATACAAAGGCTTTGATCTACTGTAACTTTCTTTGCCATTCGTTCGTCCTCCTTTTTTTAGACTAGTTTCATTATAAAGGTTCTAGGGATAAAAAGCAATGAAAAGACAACGAAAAAACATGGTTTTTTTCAAAAGAAAGCTATGCTTTATAGAAACAATTTATGGAAAATATGATGAATATAGAAAAAACGTTTTTTTGTTTTTTCCTTGAGTTGAAAAAAATTCTACAAAATACAAGTTAATATAGAAAAAACTTGTTAATTCTATTAGAATAGAAAGGGAGATTGAGGAGGCGAGATTTATGAAGTCTAGAGTAAAAGCCTTTAACAAATACCGCCTTCAAATACAAGCGATGGACGATGGGGATTTACCCATCGCCAAATATCAAGGAAAACACTATAAAGAACCAAGCAAAGAAAAAAAACAAGGAAATAGGCCTTTGATTTTACATGAGAAAAAAGAAATCAATTATGTGAAAGTCTTTGTAATCACATGTATTAGTTTATTGGCATGTTTAATTGTCTTAGGAATTATTCTTGCCTTAAAGGATTAAAAATGGAGGAAGCAAAAAAATGAAAAGAATCGCTATTGCTATTGACGGACCTGCCGCAGCAGGTAAATCTACGATTGCTAAAATTGTAGCTAAGAAATTAGGCTATGTTTATATTGATACTGGCGCGATGTATCGCTCGGTAACTTGGTATGCCTTACATCAAGGTGTCGATTGCCAAGATGAAAAGAAAGTTTGCGCTTTAGTGCCAGACATTCATATTGAACTCAAAGAAAATGGTACGGTTTTATGCAATCATCAAGATGTCACAAAAGAAATTCGTTTAGACGACGTGACCAAAAACGTTTCTTATATTGCTTCGTATCGTGATGTTCGTTTAGCAATGGTTGATTTACAAAGAAAAATGGCTGAATCGGTTTCGGTTGTAATGGATGGAAGAGATATTGGAACTTATGTTCTTCCAAATGCGGAAGTGAAAATCTTCCAAGTTGCAACAGTACATGAAAGAGCCAAACGTCGTTATTTAGAAAATTTAGAAAAAGGAATTACTTGTAACTTAGAGGAAATTGAACAAGATTTAATCCGTAGAGATAATATTGATTCCAGTCGCGCTTTCGCACCTCTTCGTCCCGCCGAAGATTCCATTTTATTAGATACTTCCAATATGAGTATTGATGAAGTGGTAAACGCAGTAATTTCTATTATTGAAAAGAAATTAGGTGAAATGGAATGAGTTTAGGAACGGTAGCTATTGTAGGAACCCCAAATGTAGGTAAATCTACAATTTTTAATCGTATTACCGGCGAAAGAAAATCCATTATTGATGATCAACCTGGTGTAACAAGAGATCGTATCTATTCCAAAGCAACTTGGCTAACGAAAGAGTTTCGTTTAATTGATACGGGCGGAGTAGAAATTGAAAACCGTCCTTTCCAAGAACAAATTCGTGCACAAGTGGAAATTGCTTTAGAAGAAGCAGATGTAATTCTTTTTGTTACCGATGGAAAGTTAGGTATTACCAAAGATGATCGTATGGTAGCAAAAATGCTCCATAAATCAAATAAACCCGTTGTTTTAGCGGTTAATAAAATTGATGATGGAGCGCATGTCGGTGATATTAATGAATTTTATGCTTTAGGTATTGGTGATCCCATTGCGGTATCTGGTGCCCATGGTATTGGTATTGGCGATATATTAGATCAAATCATAGCGCTTTTACCAGAAAAAGAAGAAAAAGAATATGAAGGACAAATTTGTTTTTCCATTATTGGACGTCCCAATGTAGGAAAATCAAGTTTAGTGAACGCGATTTTAAATCAATCTCGGGTCATTGCTTCACCCATTGAAGGAACGACAAGGGACGCTATCGACACCTCTTTTAGAAGAGAAGGTAGAGATTATGTGGTTATTGATACCGCGGGATTAAAAAAACGCGGTCGTATTTATGAAGCTGTGGATAAATATGCGGCTTTACGCGCTTTAGCGGCCATTGATCGTAGTGATATTGTTTTATTAGTGATTGATGCAAAAGAAGGCATCCGCGAACAAGATAAACATGTCGCGGGTTACGCTATCGACGCGCATAAAGCGATGATTATTGTTGTGAATAAATGGGATGCCGTTACTAAAGACCATAGAACTATGTCGGAATTCACCAAAAAAGTAAGAGAAGAATTCAAATTCTTAGATTATGTGCCAATTGTATTTGTTTCGGCTTTAGAAAGAACAAGAATTCAACAAATCTTCCAAGCGATTGATGTGGCTTATGATGCTTATCATAGCCATGTTTCCACTTCGGTCCTTAATGAGATTATGCAAGATGCCCAAGTGATGAATCCAGCGCCTTACTTTAATGGAGGACGGATTAAGATTTTATTTGCCAACCAAGCCACCACTTGTCCACCTACTTTTATTCTCTTTGTGAATGACCCACATTTTATGCATTTCTCGTATGAAAGATATTTAGAAAATCGTATTCGTAATGCCTTTACTTTAGAAGGAAGCCCCATTCAATTTATTTTAAGAGAAAGAAAATAATAGCCATTCGCCCAAATGAGCATATGATACATTGGGTGATGAAAATGAGTGAAGATTCTATTTTTGATAAGGTGGAGCAAAGAGCACATGTCAGCCGTGATGACATTTTGCACTTAGCGAAATCGGTTTCCGGTCAAGATTTATCGAATGAAGATAATTTACGATCTTTAATTCAAAAAGTGGCACGAATGGCGGGAAAAGAAGTTACGGAAGAAAAAACCGAAAAAATTATTACCGCGATAAAAAAAGATAAAGTGCCAAAGAGTATGGATAAACTTTTATAAAAGAATAGGGGACGCTCCCTATTTTTTTTACGTTCTTAGTTCTAGTTTTTTTGCTTCTATCATACATAGATTATGAAAAGGCCTATGGCCATAGGAGGAAAAAGAATGGATGCGTTTACCATTTTTAAAGATATCGGAGCGAGAAACAATGGAGATGTTTATTTAGGGGTCGTGGGCCCAGTTCGCGTTGGAAAATCGACGTTTATCAAACGATTTATGGAAGTGATGGTCTTGCCGCATATTCCTGAAGAAGAACAAGCAAGAGCAAGAGATGAACTCCCACAATCGGGAAGTGGAAAAACCATTATGACGGTAGAACCAAAATTTGTTCCCGCGAATGGTGTCACTTTACCGATTGATGAAAGTTTAAATGTAAAAGTCCGTATGATTGACTGTGTCGGTTTTGTCATCGATAAAGCTTCGGGATATTTAGAAGACGGAAAAATGCGAATGGTGAAAACCCCATGGTTTAACGAAACCATTCCATTTGATGATGCGGCAAGAATTGGTACCGAAAAAGTCATTAAAGAACATTCCACTTTAGGTATTGTCGTTATTAGTGATGGAACGGTAACCGAATTTAAAAGAGAAGATTATATCACTGCTGAAGAACAAATCATTGCAGAAATGAATTCAATTGAAAGACCTTATGTTGTGGTTTTAAATTCAACTAAACCATATGAAAGTTCTACTTTAGCTTTAGCGGAAGAATTAAAACAAAAATATGGCGTGCCCGTCATTCCTTTAAATGCAGAATTGATGAAAGAAGAAGAGGCGATAACGGTTTTAAAAGAAGCCTTATATCAATTCCCAGTTACGAGTATTGATGTTGCTTTACCGAAATGGGTAGCGGTTTTAGATGAAGAGCATCCTTTAAAAGTGAGCATTCAAGAATCAATTGAAAAAGCGATGAAAGAAGCACGCATTGTTCGCGATGTCGATAAAATCACGCAAGTCATCAAAGAAAACGAAAATTTAACAAGCGTCAATATCGCAAATGTGGATACAGGCACAGGCACCATTCTTGTAGAAATGCAAGTGGATGACAGTTTGTATGAAAAGGTATTGAAAGATTTGGTAGGTTGCGAAATTTCGGATAAAGCCGAATTAATGGCGGTTTTAACCGAGTTTGTGAAAGCAAAGAAAAAGTATGATCATATCGCTTCTGCCTTAGAAATGGCCGAAAATACGGGATATGGTTATACAAATGTTAGCTTTGATGAGATGAAAATTGAAAAGCCATCAATTCTAAAAGCGGGAGGAAGATATGGCATTAAAGTCAAAGCAACCGCGCCGACATATCATATTGTGAAAGTGGATTTAGAAACATCATTTGAACCGATTTTAGGCTCTAAAATGCAAAGCGATTACTTCGTAGATTACTTATCTAAAGCCTTTGAACAAAATCCGTTAGCGGTCTTAGATTGCGAAATGTTTGGTCAAAAATTTGGGGAAATCATGAAAGCAGGAGTAAGTTCTAAATTGGCGACTTTACCAGAACCTGTCAAAATTAAAATGCAACAACTGCTTAAAACGATTGCCAATAAAGGTAAAGGAAACTTGATTGCCTTTGTCTTCTAGAAGCGAAAAGAATTAGAGATTTATCTCTAGTTCTTTTTTTTTGCTTTTTTTATTAAGTTAGCACTTTCTAACCTTTTTCAAAAAAAACTATTGATTTATCCCTAGGATAATAATATAATTACCATAGTTAGTTTGCACTAACTTAGGAGGTAATGTTTTATGCCAATTGTACTAGCACCTTTAAATACCGATTTAAGAATTGTAAAAATCTTAGCAACGGATAAACTCAAAAAACATTTAGAGAGTTTAGGAATTACGATTGATGCAACGATTCGCATTTTGTCGCAATCAGGAGGAAATGTGATTTGTGTTGTTAAGGAGGGACGTTTAGCCCTTGATCATGATATTGCTTCCAAAATTCTAGTGGCGTAATGGAAGGAAGGATAAATATGCTAAAACAACTAGATGAGTTTACATTAGGCGAGACTGGCCTAATCAAAAAAGTGGGTGGCGAAGGTAAAATTCGTCGACGCTTATTTGATATGGGAGTTACTCCAGGTGCAGAAGTAACCTTACGTAAAAAAGCACCATTAGGTGATCCATTAGAGGTTACCATCCGTGGTTATGAATTGACTTTGAGAAAAACCGAAGCCCAACTTGTAACGATGGAAATTAAAGGGGAAGGTGAAACATTATGAGTAATATGAAAACCTTTGCTTTAGCCGGAAACCCAAACTGTGGTAAAACGACTTTATTTAATAACTTAACCGGATCTACCGCTCACGTCGGTAACTGGCCAGGTGTTACCGTTGATAAAAAGGAAGGTACCTATAAGAAGTTAGAAGAACATGTCGCGATTATTGACTTACCAGGTATTTATTCTTTATCTCCTTATACACCAGAAGAAGTGATTTCTCGTAACTACATTTTAGAAGAGAAACCCGCTTGCGTTATCAACATTGTTGACGCAACCAACCTTGAACGTAACTTATATTTAACAACACAATTATTAGAAATGGATGTTCCTCTTGTTGTGGCTTTAAATATGATGGACGTTGTTGAATCTCATGGTGACGTCATTCAAGTGAAAGATCTTGAAAAGAAATTAGGCGTTCCAGTGGTTCGTATCTCCGCTTTAAAAGAAGATAACTTAGACGAATTAATGAGAGTTGCCTATCAAGAAGCTTTAAAAGGCCGCCAAGGTAAAACATTGATTGAAAACAAAGAAATACTTCATTTGATTAATGATGTTACCATTGCTTTTAAAGGAAAAGGCGTTGTTAATCCCTTGTTCCACGCTGTGAAATTAGTGGAAAATGATGAAATTGAAGCCAAAGATCATCCTGATCTACTTCCAATGGTGGATGAATTCAAAAAATCATTCCATGATGAAATGTTTGATGATGACTTTGAAGCTTTAATTGCTGATTCTCGTTATAAATATATTTCTAAAAACTGTGCGCCTTTCTATAAAAAGAAAGACCCAGAAGCTAGAGTGTTAACAAAATCCGATAAGATTGATAGAGTACTGACCAATAAATGGGCGGGAATTCCAATCTTCTTAGCTATCCTCTTTGTTATTTTCCACTTTACCTTCTCAGAAAATTTACTTTTCTTGGGTGGTTTATTAAAATTTGATCATCCATGTTTTAAAGGAAGTATGTTTGAAGGACTCTTCTTTACTGAAGCAGGTATTAATTCTCCAGGTGTAATATTAGCGAACTTCTTTACCAATATTACTGACTGGATTACCGGTTGTGTAAGTGGCTGGTTAGAAGAGGGCAGTTGGCTCCAAGGCTTTATCTGTGATGGTGTCTTAGGTGGCTTATTCGCTGTCTTAGGTTTCTTACCACAAATCTTATTCTTATTCTTATTCTTCTCAATTCTAGAAGATTCCGGATATATGGCTCGTGTTGCCTTTATCTTAGACCGTATCTTTAGAAAATTTGGTTTATCTGGACGTTCCTTTATGCCAATGATTATGGGCTTTGGATGTTCCGTTCCGGCTATGATTAATACCAGAACCTTAGCAGATGAAAAAGAAAGAACCGCAACGGTTCGTGTTATTCCATTCTTCTCCTGTGGCGCTAAATTACCAATTTTAACCGCTATTGCAGGAGGTCTAGTACAAGCCTTTGGCATTGGAAATGCCGATATTATTACCTTTGCAATGTATGTCATCGGCATGGTAACTGCAATTATTTGTGTAATTGCTATGCGTCATACGACAATGCGCGGTGATGTTCCACCATTTATTATGGAACTTCCAGCTTATCACGCTCCACAATTTAAGTCTTTAATGATTCACCTTTGGGATAAGGCTAAACACTTCGTTAAAAAAGCCTTTACCATCATTCTTGCTTCCACCATCTTAATCTGGTTCTTATCGAACTTTGGTTGGGATTGGAGACCTGTCGATAATATGCAAAATTCTATTTTAGCTTCTATCGGGCAATTCATTCAACCTTTATTTACTCCATTAGGATTTGGTTCACAACTCAATTCCTTAGGTTGGGTCTTCGCCGTTGCTGCTATTACTGGTTTAATTGCTAAAGAAAATGTTATTGCAACCTTCTTTACCTTAGCGGGTGTTATTGTTGCAGCCGCCACCAAAGAAAATCCAATCATTTCTTTACCACCAGATATCTTAGAAGAAATCAAAGCTGTTATTGAAGCGGGTGAAGCTACCGATGATGGTATTCTTGAATCCTTAGTTATGATTAAAGGTACAGGAATTACCGCAGCTGGTTGTATTTCCTTTATCGCCTTCAATATGCTTACGATTCCTTGCTTCGCTGCTTGTGCTACCGCAAAAGCCGAACTTCCAAAAGGCAAGTTCAAATGGACAGTTCTCTTCTGGATTGCTGTTTCTTATATCGGTGCTGGTATCATCTATACATTCTTATCTATGTTTAGTTCTGACACACTTGCGTGGGCAATTCCAACATTCGCTGGAATCTTAGTTGCCGCTGCTGCTGCCATTCTTGGTGTTGTTTATTACAACAAGAAACATCCTGTAAAGAGAGAAGCTTAATCTATGACACCATTGGAAATTACTGTTATTGTCTTAACGGTTTTATTCTTAGGTAGTGTAATAGGAACTTATATCTATAAAAAAGTAAAGCATTTACCAACAGGCGAATGTGCGTCGTGTGCTTCAAAAGGAAAAAAGATGGTAGATGAATATCATCGGAAATATCCCAAAAAAGAACAAAAGGAGAGCTCGAAATGAGTTCTCCTTTTTTAAGGAGAAAAAGAAAAGAGAAGCGTTCTGCTCCTCTTATTTTTTAAAAACATAAAACTTTTGATATAAGAATTCGGTAACAAAATTAATTAACATACTCATTGCAAGGACTAAGTAATTATTCCATCCTAATACATCAACGAGTTCATGTGTCCATAACGTGGATAGTGGAGTAAAGATTAAATAATAGATACCTACTTTTAACATGGCAATTGGAACGTTACTAGCAGAGTGAAAAGTGAACTTTCGATTCAAAGTAAAATTCCATAATACTGAAAGAACTAAAGCAATGAAATAAGATAACCAAGGGGCTAAGTGAAATACACTTACCATTAAAGCGTCACTGCCCAATTGAATGAGTCCAGCAGATAGAGAAAATAATGTGAATTTAATAACTTCAATTACACTTTTCTTTTGGCTTTTGTTCTTTACTTCTTCTTCCATAGACTACTTCGTTATTTCTTTTCCACAATGAGGGCAGAAATGATCGTTGGCTTCAACGCTTTCCCCACAATGAGGACAAGTTAAATTTGAAATAGGTTCACCACAGGTATTACAGAATTTATGATCGGCATCATTCATTGCGCCGCATTTAGGACATTGAATTTTCTTTTGTGAACCATCTTTTACCATACCTACGAAATCTTTAATTTCAGGATGTAAGTCTTGATAAGCTTCTTTCGCTACAGGCATGGTTTCATCTTTTGAATATTTTGCAATTTCTCTACGGAAAGCAAAAGTAAGTAAACCTCCGCCTGCTCCAATCAAAGGAAAGCCAATAAAGCAACACCAGAATAAATCTGGAGATCTAGCACCTTGACTGTTAAAAGCGCTAAAGAAAGAAATGAGTCCAATAGCAGAAAGAACAACACCGATGCCTAATAAGACGAAGCCTACAATTTTAAGTGTTTTTTTCTTTTTTAAATGTTCTAGATTCATAGTTATCACCACCATATTTCTATTATAAAGAAAAAAATGACAAAATAAAAGAAACTTCTAATTTGAAGAGAATATAATTCCTTATAAGATAGGAAGCTGCTTCAAATAAAATTGAACAAACAATAAAAGAAGAATATAAAAAAAACTCAAAAAATGAAATCTTATTGTTTTTTAAAAGTAGAGCTTATACAATAAAAATGTAAGATATATTTTTTATGCTTAAAGTATGATTGTTGAATATTTCTTATGAAAGAAAAAGGAAGAAAAATGAATAAAACAAAAAGAAATTTAGAGTTGGCAGCGTCAATCATAAGCATTATCATTGGAGTTTACTTTCTATTAATCTTATTCACGTTTGTTATAAATTTTAATAATATTGTAAATAATCCTTCTGATTTTGGTTTATCTCAAGACACAGGTCAAACATTAAAAGACTATCCAGTAATTTTAGTTATTTTTTACATATTTATTGCTTATATGCTAGCAGTAGTGGTTATAGCAAGTATTTTATGCTCCAAGCCTAAATATGACTCTCGCACTAGCCAATATAAAAATCGTTTTGGACTAGACTTGTCGCTAACGATTTTGTTAGGAATTGTCACATTAACAATGTTTCTTTCGGGCAGTTTACTATTAGGATTTATTTTTGCAGTCCCATGCGGACTTATGATTGGTTCGGTTTGCCAAAAACATAATGGATATGGAACGGCAAGCAATCGGCCATTTTATAATCCAAATGCCTATGGCGGGCCAGGTTCTATGTTTAAACCCAAAGTTGATCTTAAACCAAAAGCAGAAGAAAAACCAACTTCAGAAAATGGTGAAGAATATGGCAGTGATCAATAAGAATCAGAATAAATAACTTAGCAATTGCTGGGTTTTCTTATGGAGAAACCTATTGACAATATAACATAAATCTTATTATAATTGAACGGTATTCAGTAAAGGAGAATGCTATGGCTAGAAAACCAAAATTCGATGGTGGGACTAGAAATAGAATGTTGGAAGTTGCTACCAAAATGTTCTTTGAAAAAAGTTATGAAGGCACCAGTGTACGTGATATTGTAAAAGAAGTCGGTTGTGAAGTAGGTCTATTTTATTACTATTATAAAACAAAAGATGACTTATTTACTGATGTTATGGAGCATTTCTTTGAACCTTATAAAAAAGACTTTGAGATTTTAGTAGAAGACGCTAAAATCAATCAGAATCGCGCTTTATTACGCTTTTTTGAATATATGAAGAAAAAAGTCATTGAGTTTAGAGAAAAGTATAGCGCTAATATGCATCGTACAATCCGCTGGGCAATAAGAGAACAAGCTTTAACAGTAATTGAGCCTTATATCGAACAAATTATTCAAATTTTAGTAGAACATGGTGCTCAACTAAAAATGGATGTTCATCTTACAGCCATCTTTTTAGCACATGGTATTGGAAGTGTCATTCTCCATGAAGATGCCGATTATGTGAAAGAAACAACCAACCAATTAAGAAAAGTAGTCAATCTCATTATGGGATTAAGTGAAGAACAAGCAAAATACATGTTTGGAAATTAGGTGAAATATATGGAACACATCATAGAAATTAAAAATTTACATAAGCGTTTTAACGATGTTCATGCGGTAAACAATTTATCTTTTCATGTGAATAAAGGAGAATTGTTTGCGTTTTTAGGTGTAAATGGAGCGGGGAAATCGACAACGATCTCCATTTTATGTGGAACATTAAAAAAGGATAGTGGAGAAATTTACGTTGAAGGCCATAATGCGGATACGGAAATGGACCAAATTAAAGACACCATTGGTGTTGTATTTCAAAATTCAGTATTAGATAGTTGCCTATCCGTTAAAGATAATTTATATGCAAGAGCAAGCCTTTATGGTTTATATGGTAAAGAAGCAAAAAAACGAATTGAGGAACTAGCAGAACTATTAGATTTTAAAGATTTAATGAATCGAATTGTTGGAAAATTATCAGGTGGTCAAAGAAGAAGAATTGATATTGCTCGCGCTCTTCTTCACCATCCTAAAATTCTTATTTTAGATGAACCAACCACAGGTCTAGATCCTAAAACAAGAAAACTTTTATGGGAAGTTGTAGAAAAATGTAGAAAAGAAGAAAATATGACTGTATTTTTAACTACTCATTATATGGAAGAAGCCGCTGATGCCGATTATGTTATTATCCTCGATAGTGGACGTATAGTAGTGGAAGGAACCCCTCTTGAATTAAAGAATAAATATACGGGCGACTATATTACTTTCTACCATATTAGTGAAGAGGCTATTCAAAAATTAAATTTACCTTATCAAGCGATTAGAGATGCTTATCGTGTGGAAGTAAAAGATACGAAAGCTGCTAAAGAATTAATTCTAGAAAATCCAAACCTATTTGATGATTTTGAAATCACAAAAGGAAAAATGGATGACGTTTTCTTATCCGTTACTGGTAAGAAATTAGAAGGAGGTAATTAATATGAAAACCTTTTTAGCGTTAACCAAAAGAAATGTCAAAATGTTCTTTAAAGATAAAGGTATGTTTATTTCTTCTTTAATTACTCCGATTATTTTATTAGTTTTGTATTCGACGTTTTTAGCAAAGATTTATCGGGATTCATTTATGAGTGGTATTCCTGAAAATATTGCTTTTAGTAAGACCTTAATTAATGGTATGGTAGGCGGAGAATTAGTTTCTTCTTTATTAGCAGTTTCTTGTGTTACCGTTGCCTTTTGCTCTAATTTATTAATGGTTAATGATAAAGTTAGTGGCGCTAGAAAAGATATGCTTGTGTCTCCTTGTAAACGTTCCATTATGGCACTTTCATATTATTGTAGTTCTTTAATTGCGACTTTAATTGTTGCTTATGTTGCCTTAGGAGCGTCGTTTATTTATATCGCTGTACAAGGTTGGTATCTATCTATTGTTGATGTACTTCTTGTCATTTTAGATGTCTTCTTATTATCAATGTTTGGTGTCGCCCTTTCATCTATCGTAAATTGTTTCTTAAAGACAAGTGGACAGGCTTCAGCCGTAGGTACGGTTGTGTCTTCGGGCTATGGTTTTATTTGTGGTGCCTATATGCCGATTTCTAATTTTGGCTCAGGATTACAAAAAGTTTTATCTCTTTTACCAGGAACATATGGAACTTCTTTAATTCGCAATCATATGATGCAAGGTAGTTTTGCTGAGATGAACAAGCAAGGTTTAGCGCAAGGAATTGAAGAAAATCAAATGAACGAAATATTAAAGGGTGTAAAAAGAAGCATCGATTGTACTTTTGATTTCTTTTCTCATCCTGTTACCATAGTGGGAATGTATAGCGTAATTATAGGTACGATTGTCCTATTAATTACGATTTATGTTCTTATTCAAAAATTTAGAAAAGAACAATAAGAAGGCGAAAATATGAATTTGCGTTATAAAAGAACAAGATTGTTTCTTTTAATAGAAACTATGTTTATTGGTGTAGGCGCTGTATTTGGGGCAATCGTTATGTGGATTGACGCAAGTGGAATAGAAACGCCCATGCATGGGCTTTTAGAAGGCTTACAAAAATTACCAGGGGCTGAACTTCTTTATCAAGATCTTCTTTTTCCTGGAATAGCGTTATTCTGTATTAATGGTATTCCACAAATTGCCTGTTTCTTCTTTTTATTTAAAAACAAAAAAGTTGGTGCAGTACTCAGCTATTTTTTAGGAATTATATTAATGCTATGGATTACGATTCAATTCTTTATTTATCCTACGAATGTATTATCTATAAGCTATTTCATCTTTGGCTTTTTAGAATTTGTCATTGGTTATCTTTGTTTTGTAGGATATATGCAAAGTCAATTCGTTTTTGATGAAAAAACTTATCCTTTAACAAATGAACATCCAGAGAAATTGGTTATCTTTTTTTCTAGAGATGGATATACGAAAAAAATTGCATATCAAATTGCTTCTCAAAAAGGAGCCAGTATATACGAAATAAAAACAAAAGAAAAAATTAAAGGAAATTTAGGTTTTTGGTGGTGTGGAAGATTTTCTATTTCTAAAGTAGAAATGCCCATTGAAAAATGTGATTTAGATTTATCCCGCTACGAAGAAATAACCATCTGTACACCAATTTGGGCATTTTCTATTTGCGCTCCTGTTAAAACGTTTTTAAAGCAAAATAAGGGGAAAATAAAAAATGTACATTATGTTCTTGTACATTTTATGAAAGCTAAATTTTATCATCAAGCGAAAAAGATGGATAATTTATTAGAAATTAAACATCAATCCTTTGTCTCCTATTCTTCACATTTTGGTGTGATAACTGAAATTAAATAAAAAAGAAGGCACTCCCATCACCTCATGATAATGATAAGAGTGCCTTTTTATTAACTTAAATTTTATAAATCCAATTTTCTTTTCTAGGCTTCATTTCAGGGATCTTTCCATTAATGTATCCTATGGCAATATGACCAATGCCTACATAGTCGCCTTCGATATGTAATTTCTTTAATAATGCTTTACCAAAATCGCTTTCTAACTCTTCTTTAGCGCGATGAATCCAACAAGAGCCAACACCTAAAGACCAGGCGGCATTTAGTAAATTCATGATAACGGCACTACCATCATAAACCGCAGTTGGCGTGTTTTTAGCGATAACGAGCAAAACAACAGGAGCTCCATAAAATGGATCAAAATCTTCAGGCCAACCACCGATTTTAGCGTTTTCTTTCGCTAATTCTTTTCGTATTTCTTTGTCGGTGATTTCAATAATAATTGGGGTTTGAAGATTTCTTGCAGTAGGCGTATGAGTGCCCGCTAATAAAATTTGTTGCATGGTTCCTTCATCAATCATCGTATCTTTAAAATTACGTATACTTCTTCTTTCTAATATTGTCTTTAATGTTTCATTCATGAAATGTCACCTCTATTTTTATTATAGGATGGTAGAAAGTTAAAAACTAGTGAGATGATAAGAAAGTAGTTATCTATTTTTTTCAATATCAATTAAAGAGGAACTGATTTTATGCTTGAAAAATAAATTATCTATGGTAAAATGAACACTGTTCACTCGGAGGGTGATTCATTCTTTAGAAATGAAAAGCTAGATAAGGTGATAGGTTGAAATACCTATATTCCTAATCTAGCTTTTTTTTGGAGGATTTAGTATGGATTTATTGAAAGATAAATTATCGAAAGTTTATTTTAAATTTTTATTGACTGCCTTTGGCAGTGCTTTAATTACGAGCATTTATGGTGTGGTAGATATGATTGTCGTAGGAAAGTATCATGGGCCCAATGGCTCGGCCGCTATGGCGGTTATCGCACCGATTTGGAATATAATTTATAGTTTAGGCTTATTAGTGGGAATTGGAGGTTCAGTTCTTTTTAGCGTGCAAAAAGGAAAAAAAGAGGAAGGGAACAATCCAAATCAGTTCTTTTCAAGCTCGATTATATTTGGCATCATTATAGCTATAGTGTCGTGGGTAGCGATTGTTATTTTTGAAGTTCCTTTATTGCGTCTTTTTGGAGCAGATGACACGCTTATGCCTTTATGTAGATCCTATTTTAAAGCCGTAAAAGTTTCGGTTCCTGTATATATCTTTACTCAAATTATGGCAGCGTTTTTAAGAAATGATGGAGATCCTATCTTAGCAACGCTTGCGGTCATCTTTGGCGGTGTATTTAATATTTTTGGAGATTATTTTTTCACTTTTACTTGTGATTTAGGTATTGACGGGGCGGGCATTGCTACGGCTTTGGGCGCTACAGCATCATTACTTGTCATGATGATACACTTTTTTAAAAAATCAAACACTTTACGTTTTTCATTCAAAAAAAGCTATTTCTGTCATTTTTTACTGATTGCTAAAAGTGGTTTTTCAACCTTTATTATTGATATCGCCATGGGTGTATTGACTATTTTAATGAATCAGCAAATTATGAAATATTTAAATAGCGATGCATTAGCAGTTTATGGCGTTTTAATTAATATTAGTACTTTTGCTCAATGTTCTGCTTATGGAGTAGGGCAAGCCGCTCAACCAATTTTATCGCAAAACTATGGCGCTAAACAGATGGATAGAGTAAAAAAATTATTACTATATAATGTGTATTCTTGTCTCGTTATTAGTGTGATCTTTGTAACTTCTGTAATGGTTTTCCCTAATGGATTTATTCATTTATTTATGACACCAACAGAAAGTGTATTGTCCATAGCCCCTAACACTATGCGCATTTATGCTTTAGCCTTTATCTTTTTACCATTTAACGTATATTCTACCTATTATTTTCAAGCCATTCTTCGTACCAAAACATCGATTATTATTTCTTTAGCTAGAGGAATTTTTATCAGTGGACTTTTAATTCTCGTTTTACCATTCATTTTAAGTAGTGATTCGATTTGGTATGCAATCCCAATTAGTGAGTTAATAACAACAATAATCGTAGTGTTCTGCGTGCTAAAAAAAGAAAAAGTCAAAACAAATGGATAAATGTTTCTTTTACATCAGTAAAAAAGGTCTGACATTACATCAGGCCTTTATTTTAGGATAGGATGAACTATATTGGTATAGTTCATATTCTGGATAAGAATGCTACTTTATTTTTTCTTTGAAACGAGAAGAAATAGGAAGTCTATTTCTCTATAATTTTTTTGCGTTTCGTGTAATAGATAAATACAGTTAAGATTCCTAATGACACCATGGAAATAATTAAAAGGAATGAAGAATCATTTCCGTTAAATGGAGAAGTAAAAGCTCTAGTTGCCATTTTGTTTTTGGTATATTGATTAGCAGTGAAATCAAAGGTATCTCCATTAGCTACTGCCCATGCATCTAATCTTGCTTTTGCATCCGCGAACGTCTCATCATTTTGAAAAGCAAATCTACCTTCATCACTTAAAGAATTATAGGCATTTTTGGCCGTTTCATAATAATGATGCTCAGTGTCCTTACACCAACCAGAGTTGGTATTATAATCATCCATATGCATGTAATTATTTACAAATGTATTAGCGGAAATAATTCCACCATCCGTTACTGAAGTCGTTTGATTTTTCCAATCAAGATAAACATTTGTAGGAGTAGAGGAAATCTTTAATTCATCTACATTGACTTCTTTTTGAAGATTTTCATCTTCCGTCCAACGATACCATTTGTAAACGGTTTCTCCAACGGTTTTGGTTAACTCTTTACCATAGGATTTATGGGCGCCATTAGCTCTTAATGTGAAACATTGATTTCCAACGAGATCATGATAAGCTGCTTTTACTTCGCTTTGATCCATATAGTTCAATGTTCCATAGGAATTATAGAATTCTTTAACTTCATCATCGCTAAGGCCACGTTTGAAGATGTTCATGTCATCAATGCCGATACCATTTCGATAAACTTGACCATAAGTGTTGGTTCGATTGAAGCCACGATGAATGCAAAATTCTGTATCTGAATTATTGAGCATGGTCGCTAATAGGCTACGATATTGATCTAATGTAAAATTACCGCCTTTATTTTTAATCAATAAAGTTGATCCTGCATAACTAGCAATTTTCGTATCGTTTTTATAGACAGCGAAGCCATTATTTACATCGAAAACGTAGGTAATCATTTCCCAGTCTTTAGACATGAATTTGGCATTACCATTTTCCATTTTGTAGGTTGCAGTTCTTTTTGCGGTAGATGCTGTGAAAAATTGATGTGCAGAAATATTAGCAATATCCGTATCGTTTTCTGCTTTTTCTGAATAATAATAAAGACCACCGATGCCTAAATCTAGGCCAACAATTTCTCCAGAAGTAATGGATTTGCTTCGGAAGGAAAAGATTCCTTCATAGTTTCCACATAAGGTTCCTGAGGCAGTATCATTCACCCAACGATTTTTATCTTGATTCGTGTTTTTGACCCAGTAGGAAATCGTTAATGATTGACTTTCAGGAGTGCAAGATAAGTATTTATATTCCTCATCGCCAATCGTATAAACTGGTCCGCTTAATCTAGTGGTTGAACTATGTTTTGCATATGAGAAACCTTGGGCAACTCCAGTGGGCTCATCATAAATATTGGGTAAAGTCATCTCTGCATATGTATAGTCGCCAGACAATTTTAATCGAGCGGCGACTTCTTTTTGCCCGTCAGTGTTATAACGATAAATATTGGTTCCGCCACCTTTGGCGCCACTAAATTCCTCGCCATCCCAATTGAAAACAATGTCTTGTTTTAAAGAATCAATTGTGCCTTCCGCTTTCGCTTCCATTTTTTGATTGATGGAAATAGCTGAACTCCCAGCAACGATGAGGCAGCTTAATCCTAATAAGAATTTTTTCATATTTTTCACCTTCAATTTTTTGTTGGCATAGTATGCCAAGTATAATTAAATTATACCAAATTCCTTTTTTTCGTTTTAATGCATAAAATTGCAAACTTTAACACAATTACAAGTAATAAATTATTGACTATTTAAAAGCATTTATATAAATAAAAGTGTGATGGAATAAGTATATATAATGAGATAAATTGCATTAAAATTGAGTTGCTATGTAAATTTGGTAAACTACAAATAAAAGCACAAAAAAAGGTTTGAAATAGCAATTTGTACTATATCAAACCATTACTTTTTATATGGTGCCGCCGGCCGGACTTGAACCGGCACGTCATCACTGACAATAGATTTTGAGTCTATCGCGTCTGCCGATTTCGCCACGGCGGCTTAGATAGCGTGTTTATTGTATCAATATTTAAAGAAGAAAACAAGACTTTAGAATAATTTGCTTCTACTTAATGTTTAGTATAAATCATATATATTTATCGTAAGAACTATGCTAAAATAAGGCAACACATATTTGTGAAGAAAGAGAGAAATTCTTTATGGATGAAAAAGAGGAGATTACTTTAGAAAAACATACAACAAGATCATGGTTTAAAAGTTCTTTACTCGGTTTCTTTATTGGCTTAGCCGTCATTGTTCCCGGTATTAGTGGATCAACCGTTGCTATTATCTTCAAACTCTATGATAAACTTCTTTATGCAGTGAGTAAAATCTTTAAAAAATTTGCCATTTGCTTTATGTTCCTACTTCCAATTATTATTGGAGGAATTGTTGGATTCGCTCTTGGATTTATCGGCATTCAACAATTGTTAGCGATTGCTCCATTTGCAGTTATCGGATTATTTGCTGGATTAATGATTGGCGCTTTTCCCGCTGTTAAAGATGAAGTGAAGGGATCAGAAAAAAATCTACTTCGCATTACATTACTTATTTTAGGTGTTTTAATTCCAATTGCTTTAGGCGTTTGTAGCGCACTTTTCCAAAAATCTTCAGGCGGAACTGCGGATAGTAAATTCGCTACGATTGAATGGTGGGAATATCTTTTATTCATTGTGATTGGTTATCTTGTTGCAATTACGCAAGTTGTGCCAGGTTTAAGTGCCACCGCCTTATTAATGGCGTTAGGTTACTTCTCCCCCCTTATGGATTCTTTCCATATGACATATTGGAAAGGAAATCCCGCTATCTTTGGAATTTATGTAGCGTTAGGTATTGGCTTCTTATTAGGCCTTTATACTTTCTCTAAGTTCTTAACGTATTTATTTAAAAAGGCAAGAACCACAACCTATTACATGATTGTGGGCTTATCCTTAGGTTCTGTTATTTCAATGTTCTTTAACCCTGACACTTATGAAATCTATCAAAAGTGGAGTAGAGGCGAAGGTAATATGAAAATTGATTTACCGATTGGAATTGTTTTATTCGCTATCGGTATGGTCTTAGCGTACTTATTCGTTCTTTATGAAAGAAAAAAACAAGTACAAGAAAATCAAAAATTAGAAACAGAAAATTAAAAAAGAAGAGAAAAGGGAGTCACTCCCTTTTTCTTTTATCATATGTCTTATCAAAGAAGAGAAAAATGTGTATAATATAGACACAAATTGAAAAGGAGAAAAAATATGAATCAATGGGATTTAACGTATTTATTTAAAACACAAGATGACTTTGAAAAAGCCCTTGTCGTTTTACAAGAATATATCGAAAAATTATCGTCCTATGAAGGAAAATTACACGAAAAAGACAGCTTCAAAGCGTATATGCTTCTAAATAAGGAAGTTGATGCTTTGCTTTGCAAGGTTTATCAATATGCGCACTTACGCCATGACTTAAACAAAAAGGATTCTAAAAACGCACAAGATTTAATGCGCGTTATCGCTTTATTAAATAACTTATCCGAAGCGATGTCCTTTGATTCTCCAGAAATCTTAGCGGTTGGAGAAGAAACGATTTTATCTTGGGTGGATAGTGAAGAAGAACTTCATGAATTTAAGTTTCCAATGCAAAAATTATTCCATGGTAATGAACATGTTCTCGATAAGAAATCAGAATATTTACTTTCTTTATATAGTCCACTTACTAGTATTGGTAGCGAATTATATGATACACTTGCGATTGCGGATAAAAAACCAAAGACCATTACTTTATCGGGGAAAAGAAAAGTTACTGTAACGCAAGGAAATTGGCGTTCACTAATCGCGGGAGAAAAATTAGCGAATGATCGTAAAAAAGTATTCGAAGCGATTTTCAGCGCTTATGATGAAAACAAATTTACTTTTGCTAAGATTTATCAATTGGTCATGCAATCGGAAAAATCCATTGCAAAAGCAAGAAATTATCCTTCTATCTTAGACGCTAACTTATTTAACAACAATATTCCAACTTCTGTATACTTTAATCTTGTTAAAGTAGCGGGAAGTAAAAATAAAGCTTTAAAGAAATATTTAAAATTACGTAAAAAAGCTTTAGGTTTAAAAGCGCATCGTACCTATGATCGCTTTATGGAATTAGCAAGTTCTTCTAAGAAATATACTTATGAAGATGCAAAAAAACTCTTCTTTGCTAGTATTGGAAATTGTCCAAAAGATTTCCAAGATAAAGCACATGAAGCGTTAAAAGAAGGCTTCGTTGATGTTTATGAACAAGAAGGCAAGGCAAGTGGTGCTTATTCTAGTGGCCAAGTTGACTTACATCCTTACATTCTTTTAAATTACAACGGTTCTTTAGATGATGTCTTTACCGTAGCCCATGAAGCTGGACACTCCATCCATACCATGTATTCACAAACTCAACCAGCCACTTTACAAGGCTATACGATTTTCGTAGCAGAAATTGCTTCAACATTCAATGAACATATGTTATTAGACTACTTAATGAAGTCTGAAGATGTCACAAAAGAAGAAAAAATTATGCTTCTTCAAAAGTCCATTGATGAAATCATGGGAACCTTCTATCGTCAAACCTTATTTGCGGAATATGAATTAGAAGTTTCTCGTTTAATGGAAAAAGATGAACCGATTGATCACGAAGTACTTTCGAACATTATGATTCGTCTATATAAGAAATATTATGGTCAAAATATTGTTCCTGAAAAATTCAAACAATATGTTTGGGCCTATATTCCTCATTTGTTCCATACCCCATTCTATGTTTATCAATACGCAACGAGCTTTGCAGCATCTTTTAAATTATATAAGAATGTAAAAGAAAATGTTCCAGGTGCGTTTGATCGTTACATTGGACTTTTATCAAGTGGTGGATCTAAATATCCAGTTGATCAAGCCAAAGAAGCCGGTGTTGATTTTACCAAAATGGATACCTTCTTAGCGGTTACCGAAAGAATGGAAGAATTAGTCGACCAACTCGAACAATTATTACAATAAAAAATTAGAAAGTAGGAGATGGATGTGGATAAAATTGAAATCTATGAAGATGCTTTAGAACTACTAAAAAGAGGAGAAACCTTAGTGTCTTCTTCTTTCGGTGGACCGGTTACTTTTTATTCATTGGGTGATGGCTATGTGCTTTATAAAAACGATCAGTTACACGCTAAAATGACATTAAAGGATTTTCATGAAGACTTCTTTAAAGGAACATTTTATCTCTACGAGAAGAAAAAAGACGAAATAGAAATTGATCAACATGATCCTTATTGGAGGCAATAAAATGAATAACGAACAATTTGCAAAAGATTGGATAGAAGCAATTTGGAATAATGAAGAAAAAACGATGTATCATTCCATTGCAAAAGATACAGTCTTCTTTTCCATCGAAGATAAAAAAGAAGCAAGTTTAGAAGATACATTGAACGTCATTCGAGATTTTAAAGACGCTCCTATGGAAATCATGTCATCGGCGGTTTGCGTTAAAATTCTATTAAAAAAAGACGAAAAAGAATTGCATCTTTTCTTTCAAATCTCTAGAAATCGCTTAAGAAGAGTGGAATTCTGCTATCATTGTTAAAAAGAAAAGCTCTCAATATTGAGGGCTTTTTAACTACTTATTTTTGTTTATATTCACGCTTATAAGTTTCTAATAGCTCTTTAAAGCGTTGATAGTGAACGACTTCACGTTGTCTTAAATAAAGCAATACTTGAATGACATTTGGATCAGTAGCTAAGTCGATTAAATGTTCATAAGCTAAACGTGCTTTTTCTTCAGCCGCTAAATCTTCTTCTAAATCTGCGGCCCAGTCTCCAGTAGCACCTACGTTAGCGACACTAAAGGGAACACCATTTACATCGCTAGGGAATAAACCAAAACCATGTTCAGCATAATGCTTATCTAAGCCGACTTTCCTTAATTCATCTAGTGTAGCGTCTTTGGTTAATTGATAGAGCATTGCACAAATCATTTCCACATGACCTAATTCTTCGGTGCCGATATCGCTTAATAAGGTTCTACCTCTTTCATCGGGCATGGTATAACGTTGATTTAAATAGCGTAAGGCAGCACCTAATTCACCATAAGGACCACCATATTGGGTGACGATGAATTTTGCCATCTCTAAATCTTTTTTGGTAATATTTACAGGATAAAGTAATCTCTTCTCGTATTTAAACATAATAACCTCCTACATTTTAAGCCAAGGACTGGCTGTTTTCACATACGCAAACGCTCCATTTTTTTCATAGGAGTGCATTGGACATAAAGGTGCATATTTTTCTAAATAGGTTTTTTCAACCTCTAAATATTTGCCTTTATAAGTTTTAAACAAACTCATGGCAGTTTTATCTTCTGGATTGACATCTAGGAGTAATACAAGGTCATGTAATATACCACCATAAACCATCATCAAAAGTAAAAGATTTTCTTTTTCATCTTTTCCCATGGGCATACTAGGCTGATAAGAACGATAAGGATCGTATTGTGATTTAATTAAATTGCCTTTGCTAAAGGCTTCTTCGGGCGTAAAGTATAAAGAATTGAAACCATCGTCAGGACGTTTTCTTTCTAAAGATACCATTTCCGGATAACTTTCCATAAAAGGATTAAAATAGTACATAAAAATACCTCCACTCTTTGGTATATTATTTTTTTAGGAAACAGTGTATGCTTTTGCCTAGATGGCTAAAGAAAAATGTTTTTCATAGATATGAAAGAAGGGGATGAAAAAACAAGAAAAAATAAATAAAAAAAGTATTGCAAAACGTTGAAAGATTCGTTATTATAAATAAGCCGATTCATTGCCGGCATAGCTCAACTGGTAGAGCAACTGAATCGTAATCAGTAGGTTGGGGGTTCAAGTCCTCTTGCCGGCACCAGTCGTAGTTATTATGGGTGTTTAGCTCAGCTGGGAGAGCATCTGTTTGACGTACAGAAGGTCAGGGGTTCGATTCCCTTAGCACCCACCATTTGTTTGTTAAAGTCCAGTATTCATGGGCTTTTTTTATTGCTTTTAAAGAAGCTTGATACAATTTTTGATACAACTTTGATACAATTCCTATGTTTTATATTATACTTTTCCTATTTATTTCTAATAGAAATTAACTTTTCTATAGTTCGTTTTACTAAGGATAATTTGACTTAGTCATCTACGATTAACTGGGCGTTTTTTTATTGAATGGCGATAAAAAGATTGAATAAAAGTGTTTTCATTCAAAGGTCGACGCCATATCGAAAAAAGCAAAAATATAATGGAATTATAAAAAAATATAGTATTTTTTAATTTTTAGTGGTAATATAGTATTACAAGTAAAAGAGGAAACTCTAAATTTGAGAAAGGTTTTTAGGTAGATATGAAGGGCAAAGTCAAAATGTTCAATGCGGAAAAAGGCTACGGTTTCATTCGTACAGAAGAAGGAAAAGACGTCTTTTTTCACTACACATCCTTAGTCATGGACTCCTATAAGACTGCTGAAGCAGGCGAAGAGGTCGAATTCGACGTAGAAGAATCCGAACGTGGTCCAAGAGCTACGAACATTCATAAGTTATAATTAAAAACTAATGTATGTTGAAAAAGTCGCGAAAGCGACTTTTTTCTTTGCTCATTTTGCGATATACTTATAACGAAAAAGGAAGTGTCATTTTATGTCATATAAAGCAGGAATCGTCGGACTACCGAATGTAGGTAAATCGACCTTATTTAATGCAATTACCAACTCCCATGTTGAAGCCGCTAATTACCCATTTGCTACAATTAAACCAAACACGGGTATTGTTGCGGTTCCCGATGAACGTTTAGATCAATTATCTGATTTATTTCATCCTAGAAAAACCATCTATACAACTTTTGAATTCTATGATATTGCTGGCTTAGTTAAAGGCGCAAGTCAAGGAGAAGGTTTAGGTAACCAATTTTTAGCCAACATTCGTGAATGTGATGCAATCGTACACGTAGTACGTTGCTTTGAAAATCATGAAATTATTCACGTAGAAAATACCATTGATCCCGCTAGAGATATTGATATTATTAATATTGAACTCGCTTTAGCGGATTTAGAATCCGTCAACAAAAGATTAGGCAAAGTTGAAAATAAAGCCCGGGTGACTAAAGATAAAGAAGCAAGCTATGAAGTTTCTTTATTACGCCCTTTAAAAGAAGCATTAGAAGAAGGTAGACCCGCTCGTTCCGTTGCATTTTCTAAAGAAGATGCTAGTTACGTTAAAGCCAATTTCTTCCTTTTAACAATGAAACCTGTCATCTATGTCGCTAATATTGCGGAAGATGACTGTGCAGATCCTGAAAGTTGTTCTTATTTTAGAGTAGTAGAGGAGATTGCTAAAAAAGAAAATGCCGTAGCGATTCCTGTTTCTTGCGAAACCGAATATCAACTTTCAAGTTTACCAAAAGAAGAAAAACGTGAATATTTAGATGCGATTGGTGCGACCTATTCTGGTCTTGATTTAGTGATTAAAGGCGCTTATTCATTATTAGGTTTATCCACTTTCTTTACCGTTGGTGAAGATGAGTGCCGCGCTTGGACTTTTAAAACGGGCATGCTAGCGCCTCAATGCGCAGGTGTTATTCATACCGATTTTGAAAGAGGCTTTATTAAAGCAGAGGTTTATACCTACGAAGATATAATGGAATATCGCTCCGAATTAGCGGTACGTGAAGCTGGAAAATTAAGAATCGAAGGAAAAGATTATGCTCCAAAAGATGGAGATATTATGCATTTCCGTTTCAATGTATAAGGAAAATCATTATGTTTAGAATTGGACAAGCAAAAGATATCCATGTGTTTAAAGAAGGTCGAAAACTCTTTCTCTGTGGCATTGAAATTCCTTATCATTTAGGTTTAGATGGGCATAGCGACGCTGATGTCGCTCTTCACGCGGTAGCGGAATCAATTTTAGGCGCATTAGCGTTAGGTGACTTAGGGCATTTCTTTCCCAATACGGATGAACGTTTTAAAAATAAAGAATCCTCTTATTTTGTTTTAGAAGCGGTCAAGATGATGAAAGAAAAAGGCTATGAAATAGGAAATATTGATCTTTCTATTACCTTAGAAGAACCTAAATTATTTCCTTATATTCAAAAGATGAGAGAAAATCTTGCCAATTTACTCGGTGTTTTTATCGATCAAGTTTCGATTAAAGCTGGCACCAATGAAGGCGTAGATGGTGTAGGAAAAAAAGAAGCCATTGAAGCCTTTGCAATTGTGTTATTATATGAAAAGAAATAAGCCGCTTGGCTTATTTTTTTTCGTAGTAAGTATATGATGTTTTTCCGTTTTTACCTTGGTAATAAAATGGTAATAATCCAGTAGCGCTATAAAAAGTATCTTTTTGCTTTTCCATTAGGGCATTAGCGATTTCTTTAAAGATAATTTTTGCTAAAGCACCATCTTGAATGGGAGAATTGTCATCATTACCTAACCACACACAAATCGTATAATTAGGATTATATCCAACCACCCAACGATCGGCATCAGTGGTTCCGGTTTTTGCAGAAAATCTCTTTTCGGGAGCATATTCTAATAAAGATGGATTGGCGTAGGATTTAAAAGCTGAGTCAAAGGGGGAGCGGAGCATATAGTTAAGTTCAATGACGCTTTCTTTATTTAAGTAAAAAGAAGGTGTACTTTTTCGAGAAGATATTTTTTCATGGAAAGAAGATTCAACGCTTTGATAGAAACGCGGACGATAATAAGCCCCTTCACTAGCAAAGGTATTGAATAAACTCGCTAACTCTAAAGGTGTCATGCTATTAGTACCTAACCCAATGGTCGGATTACTTTCAACATTTTGAGAAGTAAACCTCTGTAGAAGGTGAGCAAATGGCTTAGAACCAAGTAATAAAATCGTTTTTGTCGCATAGACATTATCACTCAAAGCGATGGCTTCTACCATCGAAATATCGCGATTTGCATATTTTTCATTCGCATTTTTAGGTGCGTATTCTCCAATACCATTAATATAAAAAGTTGTAGGTTCACTTTTCATTTTGGTTAAAGGTGTCATTCCATATTCTAAACCTAAATAATAGAGTAGAGGTTTAATGGTAGAGCCTGTTTGACGAGCTGCGTAAATGGCGCGGTTATAAGCACTTTCTTCATAGTTTTTTCCACCAATCAGTGCTAAAACATCACCTGAAAAAGGCTTCATAACTACAACACTAATCTCAGAATTTAAAGGATGACTTTTTACGATAGTTTCAATTTTATTTTGTACTTCCATATCAATACAAGAATAAATTTCTTGACCAATTTTATAATAATTAGAAGTAGTAATTTGGTCTTGCTCTAGTTGTTTTTTAAGCGCATCATAGTAAAATCTTGTTTGTACTGATGGTTCATTTTGAAAAGAAAAAGCATACTGAATATTTTCATCTAAAGCATCAAAATATTCACGTTCTGTAATCATTTTTTCCTTGTTCATCGCGTTTAGTACATTTCTTTGTTTTTGCTTTGCAAGGAGTAAGTTAGTTTCTGGTGAATAATAAGTAGGAGCGCTTAGAATACCGATTAACATGGCACTTTCCGCTAAAGTTAATTCACTAGGCAGTTTATGATAATAATAATCACTTGCGCCAACGATTCCATAGATGTTATGACCGAAATAAGCAGCGTTAAGATAACCTTCTAAAATTTCGTCCTTTGAGAGGGTTTGCTCTAATTTTTTACTAATCCAAGCTTCTTTAATTTTTCGCGTTAAGGTCTTTTCATTGGATAAAAATAAAGTTCTAGCATATTGTTGCGTAATTGTAGAACCACCTTCTTTAATTTCTCCTTTTTTTAAATTGTTAAAAGCACTTTTGATAATACGAAGATAATCAAGACCATGATGCTTATAAAATCGTTTATCTTCAGAGGCCACTAAGGCATTTTGTATACAAGGGTTCATCTTTTCTAAAGGGACATAAGAACCATATTCATTGAAGTGAAGAGAAAAAGCAAATTGATTATTTCGATCATACACTATGTTTTCTTCTGCATGATAAGCGTAGAAATTAGGACTAAGAAGCAAGGCAATATTGAAAATAACAGAAAGAATAAAAGATACGAAAAGCGAAAAGATAAACCAACGAATCCAGTATTTTTTTGGTATTTTTTTCATTGTTTTTCACCTCAAATGTAGTGTAAACACAAAAAAACGTTTTATTCTTATGATTTGTCTTTTTTTTATACTTCTTTTGAAGTATAATGATTTCGGTGATTTTGTGGAAAAGAAAAGAGTAAAGATGATACGTGAACAAAAAATAGATGAAGAACTCTTGATTGAAGAGCAAGAGATGGAGGCGTATCAAATTGATGAAAACGAAATCATTTATGAAGGCAAGACGAAAGAAGGCCCTTTTATGATGAAATTTATGTTCATTGAAGGTGGTGTCTTTGTTAAAATTCATTCTGCCCACTATCAAGCCATGATTCCCTTTATTCTTCATTCCAAGCAAGAAGGAAGTTATCAAATGGGAAATCATGTCATGAAATTAGACTTTGTACTCAGGGAATTTGATAGGAAAGGTCTTGCAATTTATATGAAATATGATATATTTTCAAAGCAAAGTGTTATTTCTAATAACAAATGGAAAGTGAGCGTGATATAAATGTCTGTCGATTTAATGCTAAAAGAAGTCATCCAAAAGGCATTGGAACAATTAGGCGTTAATGTCTCTACTGATCGCATTGTTATTGAAAGATCAAAAGAAAAAATTCATGGAGATTACGCTACCAATGTAGCAATGCAAATGGCAAAAGAATTGCACAAAAATCCTTTAGTGATTGCGGAAGAACTTGTTGGTGCTATGGACAAAAGTTCCTTTGAAAAAGTGGAAGTTGTGCGTCCAGGATTTATTAATTTCTTCATGAAATCGGAATCCTTATCGGATGTTATTACAAAAATTTTAAGTGAAGAAGATCATTTTGGTGATTCTATTTATGGAAAACATCAACGAATTAATGTAGAATTCGTTTCCGCAAATCCAACGGGTGATTTACACTTGGGTCACGCTCGTGGCGCAGCAATTGGCGATACGATTTGCCGTCTTTATAGTAAAGTAGGCTATGATGTAACTCGTGAATTCTACGTTAACGATGCTGGAAACCAAATTACCAATTTAGGAAAATCCATTCGGGCTCGCTACCATCAATTGTTCGGCGATCATATTGAAGTTCCTGAAGATGGATATCATGGAGCCGATTTAATTGAAATTGCAAAAACCATGAAAGAAGAAGTCGGCGATAAGTATTTAACTGATACGCCAGAAAGTGAAAACTACTTTAAAAGACATGGTGCGGAATTAGAATTACAAAAATTAGATCGTGATTTAAAAGATTTTGGTGTTTATTTTGACCGTTACTCCTTTGAAACTGCGATTCGTGCAAATCAAGGTGTTGAAAAAGTTCTTGAACATACCAAAGAATACTGCTATGAACAAGATGGCGCTTTATTCTTAAAGACTTCAATGTTTGGCGATGATAAAGATCGTGTTATTATCAAGTCAGATGGTAGTTATACCTATCTTTTACCTGATATTGCCTATCACTTAGATAAGCTTTCACGCAATTATGTTCAACTCGTCGATGTATTAGGTGCTGATCACCATGGTTATATTAATCGTATGAAAGCTGCTTTGATGATGTTTGGATATTCTCGTGATGTCTTAGATATTGAATTAATTCAAATGGTTCGTTTGTTTAAAGATGGTGCAGAATATAAAATGTCAAAAAGAACAGGTAATGCGGTATCTATGCGTGAATTATGTGAAGAAGTTGGGGTGGACGCAGTCCGTTACTTCTTCGTTGCAAGAGCAGCCAGTGCGCATTTAGATTTTGATTTAGATTTAGCAAGAGAGCAATCGAGTGCCAATCCAGTGTATTATGCACAATATGCTTATGCTAGACTCTATAAAGTGTTAAATTTAGCAAGTGATATAGACATTGAGTTACAAGGAAGTCTATTAACCCAAGCTAAAGAAATGGATTTAATGAAACATCTATCCGATTATCCAAAAGAGGTATTAGATGCTGCCTGTACTCGCTCCCCTTATAAAATGGTTGCGTACATTCAAAAATTAGCAGGCTTGATCCATGGTTTTTATACCGAATGTCGTTTAATTGATAGAGAGCAACTTGCAATAACGAAATCTCGTTTAGCTTTAGCAAAAGCTGCATCTATTGTTATGAAAAATGCTTTATCTTTAATTGGTGTGTCCGCACCAAAAGAAATGTAATGGGAGGAAAAAAAGATGAGTGGAAAATCAAATTTAGACGTTGCTTTTGATTTAATTGTTAACACGGGAAAAGAAGTTTCTTTTAAAGAAATTTGGGAAGAAGTGATTCGTGTTCAAGGCTATGATGAAGAGACCGCTAAAAGATTAATGGGTCAATTCTATACGAATTTATCCTTAGATGGTCGCTTTGTGACCTTAGGTGATAATAAATGGGACTTACGTTCTCGTCACACTTTTGATAAAGTTCATATTGATATGAATGATGTCTATAGTGATGTTGAAACTACTTCTGATGAAGATGTCGATGAAGAAGATGTCGAATATAACAAGATGTTAGAAGGCGATTCAGAAGAAAAAGATGACGAAGAAAGTCTCGGTGAAGACGAAGAAGAAAAGGAAGAAAACTCAGAAGATAATGAGTTTTAAATAAAAGAAAAGGAGATTTAAATTTATGGCATTAGTTAGTATGAAAGAAATGCTTGAAAAAGCACGCGAAGGCAAATACGCGGTTGGCCAATTCAACATTAATAACGTTGAATGGACACAAGCTATTTTGGATGAATGCGAAGCTTTAAGAGCTCCTGTGATTTTAGGTTGCACAAGCGGTGCGGCTAAATACATGGGCGGATGGAACACAGTGGTAGGATTAGTCAAAGGCTTAATCCAAGATCACCACATTACTGTACCAGTGGCCTTACACGTAGACCATGGCGATTCAGTAGCAACTTGTAAAGCTGCAATCGACGCAGGATTTACCTCCGTTATGATTGATGCTTCTCACTTCCCATTAGAAGAAAACATTGCACAAACCAAAGAAGTCGTGGAATATGCCCACGCTCGTGGTGTTTCTGTAGAAGCAGAATTAGGCCGTGTTGGTGGACAAGAAGATCACGTTGTAGCCGAATCTATGTATGCTGTTCCTGAAGAATGCGTTCGCATGGTAAAAGAAACAGGTCTTGATTGCTTAGCCCCAGCTTTAGGTTCCGTTCATGGTCCATACCATGGTGAACCAAAATTAGGTTTCAACGAAATGAAAGAGATCGCTGATTTAGTCAAGATTCCATTAGTGTTACATGGTGGCTCTGGAATTCCTGATTTCCAAATTCGTATGGCGATTGAAAGAGGTACTTGCAAGATTAACGTGAATACTGAATCTCAACAAGCTTGGACAAAGATTGTTCGTGAAGTTTTAGCTAATGATAGCAAGGTCTATGACCCACGTAAGATTATTGGTCCAGGTAAAGAAGGTATTCGTCAAGTCGTTCATGCAAAGTGTGAAGTCTTTGGCTGTATCGGAAAAGCTGATTGCTAATTGATTTAAAAAAGCATAAATAAAAAGAGAAGAGCAAGTCATTTTACATGATTTGCTTTTTTTATGTTATAATATAAGGCTAGGAGGTTAAAACCATGGACTTTCAACCCTTAATTCAACGAATTGAAGCCTATGATTCCATTGTTATTTTTGGACATATTCATCCCGATGGAGACTGTTATGGTTCACAAATTGGCTTAAAAGAAGCTTTAAAAATACATTATCCAGATAAAAAAATTTATGCTGTAGGAACAGGATATCGTAAATTTTTAGAAATGATTTCTCCAATGGATGAAATAACTTTAGATGTTATTGAAAATAGTTTAGCGATTGCGTTAGATTTTAATTCGATTGATCGTGCAGAAGATCAAAGAATTTTACATGCTAAAGAGCAAATCATGATTGACCATCACATTGAAGGTAATTCCTTTGGAACTGTACGTTGGATCGATGACGCACGTGTGGCAACTTGTGAAATGATTGCGGAACTTATTATCGAAAATCATTGGGAATTAAATGAAACAGGGGCAAACGCTTTATATTTAGGCTTAGTTACCGATTCAGGTCGTTTTCAATATCAACCTCTTACCGTGAAAACGTTCAATTACGCAGCCTTTTTGATTGAAAAAGGCGCAAATTCTAATGAAATCTATCATCGATTGTATGAAATTAATGAAGATTCTTTATTATTAAAAGGCTATGTTTATTCTCATTATATGAAAACAAAAAAAGGCGTAATTTATATTTACTTTACTCCAGATGCTTTAGAGCTATTTAATCTAGAATCCCATCATGCCTCTTTAATGGTTAACTTTATTTCTAATATTAAAGGATTTCCTATTTGGGTATGTTTCGCTGAAGATGAAAGTGGTGTGATTAAAGTAGAAGTAAGAAGTTCAGGACCTTTTATTCAACCGGTATGTGCTCGTCATGGAGGCGGAGGACATCCTTTAGCGGCTGGTTGTACGGTGAAAACCCGTGAAGAAACTCTAGAAATTCTAAAGGAACTAGATGAACTGATTGTTAAGGAGTAAATTATGGAAACTTGGAAAAGAGAATTAGAAATCGCTTTAGAAGCAGTAAAAAAAGCGAGAATTGAAATTTTAAGAATATATCATGAAAGCTTTGAAGTAGAAATCAAAGCGGATAATTCCCCTGTCACTTTAGCGGATAAAGGCGCTGATCAAATTATACGCACTATGCTAAATGAAAACTTCCCAGATCATGCAATTTTAACCGAAGAATCGGAAGACCATTTAGAAAGAATTAAAAATCCTTATTGTTGGATTGTAGATCCTGTTGATGGAACGAAGGATTTTGTAAAACGTGATAATGAATTTACTACAAATGTTGCTTTATCGTATCAGCATGAAGTGATATTAGGCGTTATTTCTATTCCTGTTTCGGGTGATATTTATTATGCGATAAAAGGGCAAGGAGCTTATCATATTTTCCCTGACGGAAAAATCGAAAAAATCCATGTCAATGATAAAACCACAAATTTAACGATGCTAGTGTCTCACTTCCATGTATCTAAAAAAGAAGAAGAGTATTATCAAAATCATAGAGATTTAATTACTTCTTATGAAGCATACGGAAGTTCAATTAAAGCATGTCGAATTGCTTCTGGACTCGCCGAAGTTCAATATAAATGGGGAACGGGAACCAAAGAATGGGATACAGCAGCAAGTCAAATCATTGTAGAAGAAGCAGGCGGTTTCTTTTTAACACCGAAAGGTGAAAGAATGAAATATAACCGCGAAAACGTAATGAATGAAGAAGGATTTATTATTATTAATGATATGAAAAACTTCCCAAAAGAATAAAAGCATTCTCTTAGAGAATGTTTTTTTTATACTCGTGCATATAGTGAAATAAGGTGGTGATGGTATGCGCGCTTTTCTTTTTGATCAATATGGTTATTATCCTCCGCATGAAGATGATAGTGAATTTGAATTAGAAGGATGGACTTTTAAATTAGAAGCAATTCAGGATCAAAAAGAGGAAGAACTACAATCGCTAAATGATTTTTTACAAAGACTTATGCAACTTTTTCCGACCATGGGTGCTCAAATCATAACCAATCGAAAAGGCACATTCATCAGTGAAGATGATTATGGAAAAGTTATTTTAGTGGCCACGAAAAAACAAAAAATGAGAATTCAGGACATTATAAAAATTCATCAACATTATGTGAATTCCCCATCAGAAATTCCTTATACGACAACTTATTTATCGAGTTTATGGGAAGAAAAAATTAATTCGATTGAACAAAAAATATTACCATCTATTCGGGTGGATGATTTTGCTTATCAAAAGATTATGGTCGCCGCTATTTACGCCTTAGGTTTAGCGGAAAATGCTTTACAATATCTAACCGAAATTGCGATTGATTATGGAAAAGAAATTTCACCATTAACTTTAAGCCATCGAAGATTAGAATCATTAGATTCGCATACGGTTTTTGATCCATTAAATTTAATCTTAGATTCACCGATTCGCGATATTGCAGAGGCTTGGAAATATAAGGTAATTACCACAACAGAACTTCTTCAAATTCTTCCTACTTATCAATTATCCATTAAAGAAGTTAGCTTGTTATTTGCGCGTATGCTATTCCCAACGCGATTCTTTGATTTGTTGGAAAAACATTATGGGGAAAGAGTAGATGTTAGAAAACAGATTTTAGCGTATTATCGTGAGATGAATCAAGACTTACTAGAATTAAAAAAAGTGGAACAACTTTTAGTGAAAAATTATGGTATTCGACCCATTTCATGGCTTTTAAACGCATAAAAAAAGCCGTATGACTACGACTTAATCTTTAGCAAGTTTAACACCTAAGACGCCAGGAACTTCTTCCATTAAAATGACTTCAATTCCTTCGGTAATTGTTGCGTCAATCATCATGCAATCAGCGCATGCACCTTGCATTTTAACGTAAACGATACCATCTTTAAATGATACAAATTCAACATCCCCGCCATCTCTACGAATAAAGGGACGAATTTTATCTAATACAATTTCAATTTTTTGTTCTGTCGTAAGTTCTTCCATCCTGAATTCCTCCAATAGTCGGTTACTATTATAGCATATCCAGAAAAAAATAAAATAAAAATGATTAGTGCAAAAAGCACAAAAAGTGCTACATTGCATTTCTAATACACTATTGCTATAATGTAACAAGGTGGTAACAAAATTATGACAGAATTACAAGAAGTAGAATTTCAGTTATTAAAGACATTTGTAGAGTTTTGTGAGAAACACAATTTAAAATATTTTTTAGTTGGTGGATCTGCTTTAGGTGCGGTAAGACATCAAGGCTTCATTCCTTGGGATGATGATGTAGATGTCGCTTTACCTCGTGAAGATTATGATCGTTTTATCGAATTAGGAAAAAAAGAATTTACCGGCGATATTTTCCTTCAAACCTATGAAACCGATCCAAATTACCCTTATAACTTTGCTAAATTAAGAAATTCAAATACAACGTATGTAGAAGCAACCTATTGCTTTACACAAATGAATCATGGTATTTGGATTGATATTTTCCCTTTAGATGGTGTTTCTAAAAAAAGTGGAAAAGTTTCTTTTGCGATGAAATATAAATTATTCCGCGTATGGTTTAGAATGTGGCTAATTTATCCACGTTGCGCAACCCGTAGACCGCGTAAATGGTGGTGGCCTTTAGATATTCTTTTAGATATTTTTATGTATCCTAATTATGTCTGGAATATCAACCATCATATGAATAAACGCATTGATCGAATCATGAAAAAGAAGAAATATGATGAATGCTATTATGTAGCGAATTTACAAGGCGCTTGGTTTGGAAGAGAAATTATTAAAAGAGAATTATTCGGTGAAGGAAGTAAAGCGATGTTTGAAGGAATGGAAGTTATGATTCCAGAAAAATACGATGAATTCCTTACAGCAATCTATGGAGATTATATGAAATTACCTCCAGAAAATAAAAGATGCGCTAAACATCATACTAAAGGCGCCGATGTGCATATGTCCTATAAGGACTATAAAAAGAATTATAAGAAGTGGTAAAGAAGGAGAAATCCTTCTTTTTTTTAGGGAAAATTTTCTTTCTTTCATATATATAAATGTAAGCAAAAAAAGAAAGGAGAATTACATCTTGTAAATATCAGGAATATTTAGGTGAATCAAAGTAGTTTACTACTTAATCAACTAGTTTGTTTTTAGTAATCATGTTTTTCATTTTTACTAGAATACTTTTTCTGAATTTAAAGATGCATTATTGCAAAATGGAAAGAAAAAAAATAAGAAAAGGAATCATCATTGGCCTATTATCAATACTCTGTGTTGGGATAACTTTTAGAGTTATTAATAAAATAGAAACTGCACAACCGAGCGATGAAATTACCATTATACAAAATGGATTGGAAGTGCGTAGGTTGACCGTTAACGACAACACATATGGGGAAAAAGACGAAGTTTTTAGTTATTCTTTTACCCCTTATAATGCAACAAATCAAAGTGTAAAAGGATCATTGAACTATATAGATGGAACAGATTGTTCAGCGGTGATGGATTTTTCCATTGATGAAAGCAATCATTTAATTACTTTATCTTGTAAAAAGCCTTTTGGTCAACAAATTCATTTTATTCTTACTTCAAAAGCCAATTCAAAAGCGCAAGCGACGATTGTTTTAGATTACGTGAAAAAAATTAAAAGTCTTTCTGTAAGAAAGAATAATTTTGCTGTGGTTAATGATTATAAGGAATGGACCAATTCATCTTATCGACGAATTGAAGATTTTAAAAAATCAAATTTTTATGAGGTTACTTATACTGAATTTACGAAAACAAATGACACATTTGATTTCGATATGAAAATTCAAGCAATAGCTATGATTGAAAATACAACCGATCTTTCTAACAAATATACAGATAATTTTACAAAGTATTTGAATCTAAAACTATCAAAAATCACTGATACAAATTATGCCTGCTTCACCTCTAAAGACTTATGGAAAATGGCTTTAACAAATGAAGATAAATCTGCTTTAAAGACAATAACAAAGGAAGATGTAGACAAAGGTTGTGGATATTTGAAATACAATATATCGGTTATTATTTCAAGTACCGACGGAAGTAAAAGTGCCACTGGTTTTATTGGCTTAACTTATTTTATGTATGGAGGTTATTTGGGGGAAGTTGGCGTAGATACAATAGAATCAGAAGTAATTTCAATTAGCTTTTGATAATGAAGAAAAAGTCGCTTTGAGTTAACCAAAGCGACTTGTTTTTAAACGCCTGTCGAGGGATTGCTATCTGAAGGAATAATGATATCAACACCATCCGTGCCGGTCATCACCTCAGGTAATTTACCATCCCATTTTTCTAGATATTCTAAGTATTTGACAAAATCAACGATAACTTTTAAGTCTTCTTTTGTATGACTTTCATCATAGACAATTGAATATTGTGTGCTAACAAGCGAAGTAGTAATCGTTTTTCTTATTGTACCTTCATTTTCATAGGAAATCATCACACCAGTAATTGGAGAAGAAGTGACTTCTGTTTCTTCGTTTTGAGAAGAAATCTTTTCGCCTGTTTCAACCATTTCAAATAAAGTTTCAATGTTTTGAATATAAGTTTCATTCACTGTAAAGCCTAATGATTTTGCTAATTCCACAATCTTAAGGGCCATGGCTTCTGCGGAAGCTGATGCAATAATCTTTTGACTCTCAGCGTCCCCACGTGCAGCTTCAATTTTCGCTTGAGCAGTGAGTTTGGCAACTTCTAATTCTTGTTCGGCTTTTGTAATAGCGGCTTCTTTTTGTTGTTCCGCTACAACTTTATCTTCAACGGCTTTTTCAAATTCGTCAGTGAAGTCGATATTTGTTAAGTTCACGGCAGTCACTTGGACGTAATAACGATTGCCTACAGCTTTTTTAATGGTTTGTTCAACTTCTGGAGAAATCATAGAGCGGGTTTCAATAATCTTCATAGCGGTGTATTTAGAAAGTATGGATTTTACATTGTCATCGGCAACTTTTTCAATACGTTGGGCTAGAGAGAACATGTTAGAATACTCGGTTAAGATATTTTCGGCCTTTGAAGGATCAATACGATATTGCACCGTCATTTGAATATTCATCGTCTGGGCATCGCTAGAATAAGAATTAGTGTTGATATCCAGTTTTTGCACAGTAGTGTCAAAATAAATGTATTTACTGGTTAAACAGAAATCAAAATAAGTACCAGGCATTCTTGTACCGACAATTTTGCCTAAGCTTTTCATAACCGCTACTTGGCCAGCTTCGACTTGATGGAACGAAGATGGAATTAAAAATGTACAAATAAAAGAGACACAAAGGCTAATCGTTGATATTTGTGCTATTTTTTTATTTTTCGCATTTTTTTCTTTACTTTTCTTTTTAGATACTGAGTAGACCAAAAGACTAAAAGACGTAATAACGACAAGCAAAAATAAAATAAGTAAAATGTTTTGAATCATGTTATTTACCTCCTTTACAACATAACATATTCATTACAACATTATTTTTATGAAAAAGACCATGGCTCCTTTTTCACCATGATCTTGCGAAATCTTATTTAGATTAGTATCTCCAGTTAAATAACAGGGATGTTGAAGATACTCGAGTACGCTACTCCTCATGTACTTATATTATAGAATAAATTATAAATAAATACAATATATATCTAAAAAAATGAAATTAGAAGTGTTTATATAAATTATTTTGACATATTCGACTATTATTTAATCATATAACCATTATGTATTGATAAATAGAAAAAAATTACGATAATATATAAAATAGCATTTTAAGGAGATAAAATAAAATTAAAAAGTAACATAAGTTATTTATTTTCAAGTGGTGTGGACTATGCTAAAATAAAGTCCGTAAAAGGTTTTACAAAGAAAGGTAAATTAAATAATCAATATTATTTAAAAGGTAGAAATATGATGATCATTGGCATTGCTGGGGGAACGGGGTCAGGAAAAACGACACTCGCGGATATTTTAAAAAAGGAATTTTTAGAGAACATTTCCGTTATTGCATATGATAATTACTATAAAAATCATGATCATTTGACGCTAGAAGAAAGAGCACAAGTGAATTATGACTGTCCAGAAGCATTAGATACGGAATTATTAATTCAGCACTTAAAAGCGTTAAAGCAAGGAAAAGCAATTGAAATGCCAATATATAATTTTAAAATGCATATGCGCGATAAAGAAACGATTACGATAAAACCAGCTACGATTATCGTGGTTGAAGGTATTTTGCTATTCCATTTAAAAGAATTACGTGATTTATTCGATTTAAAGATTTATGTCGACGTCAGTGCGGATATTCGCATTCTTCGAAGAGTGAAGCGGGATATTGAAGAAAGAGGACGTACTATCGATAGTGTAACGGCCCAATATCTTTCTACGGTACAACCGATGCATGATAAATATGTAGAGCCTACCAAAAAATACGCGGATATTATTTTAAATAGCAGTTTAAATGCTTCCGCAATTAGCTTGATTTCGGAAAAAATCATTCGTGAAATCTATAATCAAAATAGTTTAGTAAAATAATCATTCAATAATAAACAACAAAAAAAGCCGATGCAAATCGGCTTTATCTGTTTCTTATGGTGCCCGGGACCGGACTTGAACCGGTACGGTATCGCTACCGAGGGATTTTAAGTCCCTTGCGTCTACCTATTTCGCCACCTGGGCAAGTATAAGAATGGTGACCCGTATGCGACTCGAACGCATGACCCCTTGATTAAAAGTCAAGTGCTCTACCGACTGAGCTAACGGGTCAAAATTGGCTGGGGTACCTGGGATCGGACCAGGGAAATGACAGAGTCAAAGTCTGTTGCCTTACCA